>Ga0136846_1221116_pt1 | contig 199634 bp, 138 predicted proteins | sample HopSoiMetagenom2_FD_96841 | JGI IMG/M metagenome (GOLD analysis project Ga0136846, IMG submission 96841) | Grasslands soil microbial communities from Hopland, California, USA - 2 Assembly 2016 (version 4) | ecosystem: Environmental > Terrestrial > Soil > Grasslands | place: USA: Hopland... | reverse complement strand
GCCACCGTCTTTTTTACCGTCCGCAATCAGGGTAGCGGCTCCGCTGGGTCAACCACCACACGCTTGCGCCTGAGCACTTCATCTTCCGGGCCCAGCCTCTCCGACCCCGTCCTCGCCGATGTGAGCACACCCTCGATCGCCGCCGGGTCTTCCGTGTCTCAGAATGCTGCCGTCACAATTCCCGCTGGTACCGCCAATGGCACCTACTACATCTGGGTAATCCTCGACAACTTCAGCACCATTCAACAGAGCAACAACAGCAACGACTTCGGCAGCACTACCCTCTCCGTCAGCACGGCTCCTCAGTTGCCGGACCTCGTGCCGCAGAACATTTCCGTCAGTCCAGCCTCTGTCGCCGCCGGCGGTGGAACCACCGTCGTTTTCACCGTCCGCAATCAGGGTAGCGGCTCCGCTGGGTCAACCACCACACGCTTGCGTCTGAGCACTTCGTCTTCTGGGCCCAGCCTCTCTGACCCCGTCCTCGCCGATGTGAGCACACCCTCGATCGCCGCCGGATCTTCGGTGTCTCAGAATGCTGCCGTCACGATTCCCGCTGGTACCGCCAATGGCACCTACTACATCTGGGTGGTCCTCGACAACTTCAGCACCATTCAACAGAGCAACAACAGCAACGACTTCGGCAGCACTACCATCTCCGTCAGCACGGCTCCTCAGTTGCCCGACCTCGTGCCGCAGAATATTTCTGTCAGTCCCGCCTCTGTCGCTGCCGGCGGTGGAACCACCGTCTTTTTCACCGTCCGCAATCAGGGTAGCGGCTCCGCTGGGTCAACCACCACACGCTTGCGTCTGAGCACTTCGTCTTCCGGGCCCAGCCTCTCCGACCCCGTCCTCGCCGATGTGAGCACACCCTCGATCGCCCCCGGGTCTTCCGTGTCTCAGAATGCTGCCGTCACGATTCCCGCCGGTACCGCCAATGGCACCTACTACATCTGGGTGGTCCTCGACAACTTCAGCGCCATTCAACAGAGCAACAACAGCAACGACTTCGGCAGCACTACCGTCTCTGTCAGCACCGCTCCTCAGTTGCCCGACCTCGTGCCGCAGAACATTTCCGTCAGTCCCGCCTCTGTCGCCGCCGGCGGTGGAACCACCGTCTTTTTTACCGTCCGCAATCAGGGTAGCGGCTCCGCTGGGTCAACCACCACACGCTTGCGCCTGAGCACTTCATCTTCCGGGCCCGGCCTCTCTGACCCCGTCCTCGCCGATGTGAGCACACCCTCTATCGCCGCCGGGTCTTCCGTGTCTCAGAATGCTGCCGTCACAATTCCCGCCGGTACCTCCAACGGTACCTACTTCATCTGGGTGATCCTCGACAACTTCAGTGCCATTCAACAGAGCAACAACAATAACGATTTCGATAGCACAACGATCGTTGTTAGCACCACAGGCATTACACCACCCGCCGCACCGACCCATCTTCTGGCTACTCCTCTTTCGGCAACAAACATTCGCTTGGCCTGGTTGGATAACTCTACAGATGAGGCAGGCTTCTTGATCGAGCGCAGGCCAGGGCCGAGTGGTCCGTTCAACCAGATCGCCTCTCTGCCACCGGAGACAGTTTCGTACGATGACGGCGGTCTGCAAAGTTCTAGTCAGTACTGCTATAGAGTACGCGCCACAAGTTCTGCTGGCCAGTCAGCTTACTCAAAAGAGTCGTGCGCACTTACATCTGGGAACTTGCCACAACCACCGGGGGCCTTCACCCTCTCGGCAGATCCCTACTGTAACAGGGGTGCGGCCGAACCTGTGCCGGCAGTGCTGCTAACTTGGACAGTCGCAGTCGGAGCTGAAAGCTATCTCGTCTATCGCGATGGAGTATCCGTCAGCAATTTACTACCGTCGTCAGCAACAAGCTTCAGCAGCACGAACCTCGAGCAAGGAAAGACCTTCCACTATTTCGTTCGAGCAACTAATTCGGCAGGCACTAACGACTCACCAACCGTCAGCATTCAGATTTCCACCGATGTCTGCGCGAACAATCCTGGGAATGGGGCAATACTCGGCGCTATAAAGGACGATGCCGGCACCCCCATCAGCGGAGCCGCTATTACTCTAAGCGGCGCCATGACCCGCCAAGCGATCACGGATTCCTCTGGTGAATTCTCCTTTACCGCACTTCCTGGGGGCAGCTATAGACTCTCGCCGACTTACGCCAACTTCTCCTTCACACCTCGGCAAACCATCGTGGATCTCTTACCCAATGGAACGCAGTTCCAAACCTTCGTAGCCCAACGCTCTATACCGACCCCACTTATCACAATCAGCGGACCTTCAGCGGGTATCGTCGGCCAGATCCTAACTTTCTCAGCCGCTGTTTCCGAATGCAGTGCGGATCCGAATGGATGGCATTGGACCACTTCGGACGGCCAGTCTTATCAAGGAGCCGCTCAAGTTGGTTTCTCATGGGGCACTGCGAGCGTCAACACCGTAGCGGTAGGCAACAGCAGTTGTCCGAGCGCTACGGCGACCAAGAGCGTATCCATCACTACTCCGAGAGTGGCTGTTGAACTCGAAGCTTTTGATCCTACCTCTGAAAAGACTGGCGCTTTGACCGGCTCCTTTGGCCCAGGCCCAGATGACCAAGCCCTCGCAACCACAAGACTAGCTCGAATCTTTGGGGCCGCCGCTGATAATTCCACACTCGTTCTGTTACGCGCCACAACCACGGGTCCCGGGCAAGTTATCTTTTCAATGCCGGGTGCCTCGATTCCTAAGGATGGCGGTCTCTCCACGGTACATTCCACAGGAGATTATCTGCGCGCTCCACAGGTAGTCGTAAGCGCCTCACAGCATGGTTCTGCTTATTATGCGTTCGCAGTATACAGAGTACCAGTCGATTACAATGCCACCTCCGACCCTAGCGGGGAAAGGACGATCCAGTTCGTGGCGGAATACACGCCTGTGGCTGGCGGATTTGAACGGAGCAAGCCGCTGCAGTTTACGATCAAGCGACCACCTGTCTTGTTCATCCATGGAATCTGGAGCAATGCTAGCACCTGGGACGAAAATGTGTGGGGCTCCCTCCTCAACCAGGATGTCTCCGCGCAGTTCTTCGGCTTCGCCATGGATTACTCTTCGTATGGCGGCGATAGCGCCAAGTCGTTCTCTGATAACAGCAGTGTTGTGCCAAAAGCGCTGGATACAATTCTTGAAAGCTATCGCCATGGTTGTGCGCAAAACCAATGTTCGTCTCCCTTCGAACGAATCTTCGCCGTAAACTCCGCCGACGTTGTCGCACATAGCATGGGTGGTATACTCGTGCGCTTGGCGACAGAGACGCCGCGCTACATCATGGGCAGCCTAGTTCGCAGAAGAGTCCACAAGTTGGTTACATTGGATACTCCACATAAAGGCACTCTGCTTGCACAAAAACTACTCGACATAACGAAGGCATGCCCTTTCATTGCGACCAAATTTAAGGAAAACAATAGAGATATTGACGGAGCTGTGTCCGACCTTGTTTCGCCAAACCTGCCGGAATACCCTACCCCGTCTCACGTTCTGTTAGGAATCGCTGGGAACGATGCTTCGGCCAGAAAGGATTGCTTTGGCGATTTCGAAGACCAAATAAATAAGCTACTCAAGTGGTCGCGGTTATGGTTTTGTATTGGCAAGGGAATCCCCGACTCCTTTGGAAGCTTGCTCGCTAGCGCGTTCGGCGCTGCCGATAACGATGCAATCGTCGGTAAAGACAGCCAAGCAGGAGGTCTTTCTGACGGCGGAACGTCTACCTCCTTCAGCGGCAAGGATGGTATCCACACGTGCAATACGCAGAGTGAAGAGTACAAAAAAGAGGTACTTCGTCTTTTAGATATCTCGTCGACCGATCCGGTGAACTTCTCGCCCTTCCCTTCGACACAACAGAAGGGAGCAATTCAAAGGGTCAATCATCTCCAGAGTAGACCTGTGACGAGAAAGGCATCCGGAGTTCTCCATCTTGCTAGACCCTCTCCTGGACAGAAGATTGCGTCCGGTGCCGTTGTCCAGGTAGAGCTTGACCCTGCTCAGCAGATTTCCCAAGGTAGCTTCCTCGTAGTAGGACACCACGCGATCTCTGGGCAAGAAGGCGATGCTCGCAGCGTGGACGTGCAGATCCCGATAGATGCGATAGGTGACTATGAACTGAAGGCCTCTGCTATTTCATCTAGCGGAGAATCTCTCGAATCACCCTCCTTAAGGCTTCAAGTTGTGCCTGCTGCTGATTTGCAGAGCTTAACTGTTAATCCTGGCCAGGTAGAGCTAAGTGGCCTTGGAAGCGATATTGGTCTGCGGGTGGTTGGACACTACACCGATGGTATCAATCGTGAGATTAGAGACGTTTCAACTGGTACGACCATTGTTCCCAGCTTGGAGGGCGTAGTTCGGGTGAAATCAAATGGGAGGATCGAAGCCGTCGGCTTCGGTTCGACTACTCTTTCGGTTCGAAATGGCGACGTAACAGTCCTCGTTCCAGTGATAGTGCAACCCGGATGCCAATCTGACCCAAGCACGCTCTGTCTGAATAGTGGCCGCTTCAGAGTACAGGCGGTCTGGGAAACCCTCAATGCCGCTGCCGGTACTGGATCTGGTACCGCTGTTCCATTAACGGGCGACACCGGCTACTTCTGGTTCTTTGATCCTACAAACGTCGAAGTGGTGATCAAAATCCTAGATGGCCGTACACTAAACGGAAGCTTCTGGGTATTCTATGGCGCGCTCTCAGACGTCAACTACACCATCACAGTTACTGATACTCTGACTGGAGTAGTTAAGATTTATTACAACAAGGCGGGCCATTTTGCGAGCGTTGCGGATACGTCGGCTTTCAAGTATGCACAAGGCCTCGCCGGACAAAACGCTTCGGAACTGTTTGCTAGTCTCCCAGCAAGTGGCCCCAATCCTATATCGGGAGCGAGTGGCTCCTGCGCGGCAGATCCTTGGAGTCTTTGCCTAGGAGGACGCTTCAAGACCCAGGTCACATGGAAGAGTGCAGCCGGTGGTGGCTCTGGGCAAGGCACGGCCGTGCAGATCACTGAGGATACTGGCTATTTCTGGTTCTTTGGCCCGGCCAATGTGGAACTCATTGTGAAAGTTCTCGATGGCAGAACAGTTAATAGCCACTTCTGGGTTTTTTACGGAGCCCTGTCCGACGTCGAGTATACTATGACGGTGACAGACACTGTAACAGGTCAGGTAAAGACGTATCACAACAGTCAGGGAAATCTGGCGAGCGTGGCTGATACCGCGGCTTTCTAGCAAGGCTTCCAGCCGCAACCACCGAGAGGGGCATGGCCTCGGCACGCCGACTCCCTCATCTCGGGGGATATGAATCGGGCCTCCATTGCCCGGTTCCTTGATCCTAAATCGGGCGGTCATCCGGACCAACGACCGTCACGGAAGACACCCAAGGCCAGTGTGCCTAGATCCTAGAAGAAACCGCCTGTCCGAGCCGCCGCCCTTCCCTAGTCTTATCGAGTCTGCCACCCCGTGCTCGGGGCGGGCACACCAGAAGTCGACGCTCGAGTGGTGGCAGAGCCGAGAACGGTTCGACTTGTATGCGAGCGAGGCCGTCATCCAGGAGGCGACCGCTGGACATCCCGAGCCCGCGGCGTGCCGGCTGGCCGCTCTCGCGGGCTGCACTGTCGTCGCGGTGAACGCGCAGGTCGCCGATCCTGCGCGCGCCTTGTTGGCGGCCAATGCGCTGCCTGCGAAGGCGATGGTGGACGCTCTCCACGTGGCGGCAGCCGCCGTTCATGGGATCGACTACCTCTTGACGTGGAACTGCAAGCACATCGCCAACGCCGCGACGCGCGGTATCATCGAAGAAACGTGCCGAGGAGCCGGCTACGAGCCGCCGACGATCTGCACGCCCGAAGAGCTCACGGAGGACTAGCCATGGCAACCGATCCCATCGTCGACGAGATCCATGCGATTCGCGAGGAGATCGCACGCGTGCACGACTAGGACCTGGATGCTATCGTGGAGACGCTCCAGAAGGCATCCGCGCAGAGCGACAGGCGTGTCGTCACGTTGCCGCCAAGGCCGGTCGTGAAGCCTGAGAGAGCTCGGAAGGCGGGCTAGAGGCAGGGGGGAACCACGCCCCCGCCGCCCTTGAACCCGCAGGTGTCCTACCCTCCCTCCCGCCCCCTCTCCATCACCAGCCCCTCACGGGTGAAGCCGGCTTGGTCGAGGGCGGTCAGGACTTCGCAGACCTTCTCGTACTGGAGATGACGGTCGCCGCAGACGAGGACGTCGTGGTCCGGCTCGGCGGCGTGGAGTTGGGCGAGGAGGCCGCGGAGTTGGCATCGGCCACCCGCTCGTTGCGGACGTAGACGCCTCCGTCCGCCGCGATCGAGACGGTGAGTTGGCTCGGCTTCCCGGAGAGGGGGCCGGCGCTGGTCTGGGGCAGGTTCACCCGGACGCCGGCGTGGAGGATCGGCGCCACCCCTCATCACCCCGGCCCTCTTCTCCCAGCCTCCCGATGTCCGCCGGGGGCCGCCGGGAGAAGAGGGAGAAAGGCAAGAACCCTGATCTGCGTTCCCCTTTCCCATGACGGTGACCAAGGACGGGCTGCTGATGCTGGCAATTTGCTTGTGCTAGCATTCAGCTATGCCAGCCGTGCAGATCCGAGACGTGCCGCCCGAGGTGATCGCAGTGCTCAAGCGAAGGGCGGCTCGGCATGAGCGGTCACTGGAAGGTGAGCTCCGCTACCTTCTCGCCGTGATCGCCCGGGAGGAGCCACCGCCTCCACCCCTTCCTCCCCTTCAACTGAAGCTCTCGCAGGCTTCGCCGCCGACCACCTGGAGCCGCGACGAGATCTATGGCGATGACGGACGATAAGGCCGTCCTCGTCGACACCAACGTCCTGCTTTCCGCGACGGCTCCCCTGCGCCCTCTTATCGCGCGGCGATGGCAGTGCTCAACGACTGGCCGAACCAGGGAACGCTCCTGGCGACGAGCCAACTGGTCGGCCATCACTTTCCTCTGCTGCCCCTGGAGCGCGACCAAGGCTTCGCTCGGGTCTACGCGGGCCACGTTGCTCGTCAAGGGAACCACTTGGACACGATTCAGGAACTGGTTGGACGCGTCGTTGCTGACGGTGACCGCAGGTGCCAGACGCCCTGATCCCCAGATATACGTCGCGTTCTCTGGCCGTATGCCGCCAAGTCTGCAGACATGCCGCAGGATTTGCAGACACGTCGCGTTCTCTGCGGATATGTCGCATAGTCTCTGGATATGACGCGAAGCTGCGGATACGTCGCGAAATTTCTGGACATGCCGCGTTATTCAGAGATCGGACGCGAAATCCGAGGGCATGTCTCGAAGTCTGTGGGTATGCCGTGAAGTTCCCGGCTATGTCGCGAAATCCAGGGATCGGTGGCGTTCTCTGCGGATAGACCGCAAAGCTGGCGTAGGGGAGCGGCTCCGGGGGGAGTTGTCGCGATCCTCCCTCCGCTTCGCGACGGGGAGGTTCTGACGTAAACTCGTGGCTCGGTTTCGATTCAGGCCTGCCCGCGTCCGTTGCGGCGTCGCGATGCATTGCGGATCGGGCTGGAGGATGCGGCGTTGAGCTCAGAGCTTTCCGTGGCGGAGATCCTGGCGAACCTGGAGGCGCAGATGGCGGTGCACCGGGAGCGGGCGGACCATCATGCCCAGCAGGCGGCGTTCCACCAGGAGCAACGGGACCTCCACGCCGCCGAGTACGAGAGCATCGCCCGGCACTACGAGGCCTTCAAGGCGTCGGCGGGGGCGGCGACCGAGATCGCGGTCCGCGTCGGTGCCGTCGCGCTGTCGGCGGAGACGCTCCCTCCCGTCAAGCTGCCCCTCCCGAGCCGACTGGTGGCCCGTCTGGTGGCGGAGGTTCCGGCCGGACATGCCTTCGGGTCGCGGTGGGTGGCCGAGGAGGTGAACCGGCGCTTCGCGAGCGAGCTGCGCCAGCCCCTGGACTCCCGGCTGGCCTCGACGGCCCTGCGCCGCCTGCTCACCTATGGCGAGCTCCGCCTCGTCCAGAAGGGGACCGCGCACCACGAGGCGCTGTATGCGCGGGAGTGAGACGAGGACCAGGGGGGGCAGGCGACGGCGATCAGGACCCGCTCAGCTTCTCCGTCAGCAGCACGTTCACCAGCTTGGGGTTGGCCTTGCCGGCCGGCCCTGCCTGCTTCATCACCTGCGCCACGAGGAAACCGAGGATGCCAGTCTTGCCGGATCGGTAGCGCTCGACTTCGGTGGGGTGCGCGGCGAGCACGCCCTGGACGATGGGCAGGAGGGTGGGGCGTATCTGCTCGAGTTGCTCCTGCTCCTCGGCCGTGAGCGGCTCGAGGGGCTTGGCTTCGGTCTCCTTCGGCGGCTTCGCTTTCTGCGCGGGGGCCGGGGCTGCGGCGGCGGGGGATTGCTTCTGGACTTCCTGGGCCCAGGAGTCCCGGAGGGGCACGATGCGGTTGAAGACGAGGTGGCCGGAGGTCGAATCGACGGGGGCGCGGTAGAAGTAGCCCTGGCGCTCGAACTGCAGGCGGTCTCCCAGCGATGGATCCACCGCCGCCGGCTCCAGGCGGCTGGCCGTCAGGGTTTCGAGGGAGCCCGGGTTGAGGACGGACTCGAAGCCCCCTTCTTCCAGGTCCGGACGCTCGACCTTGAACAGGCGGTCGTAGAGCCGCACCTCGACCGGCACCGAATGCTCCGCGGAGACCCAGTGCAGGGTGCCAGGGACTTTGCGGCCGTCCGGGGCCGAGCCGCCACGGGTGGCGGGGTCGTAGGTGCAGCGGAGCTCGACGATCTCATCCGTCGCGGGGTCCTTGACGATACTCTCGCAGCGGATGAAGTAGGCATAGCGCAGCCGCACCTCCCGGCCGGGGGAGAGACGGTGGAATCCCTTCGGCGGATTCTCCGCGAAGTCGTCCCGCTCTATATAGAGGACGCGCGAGAACGGCACCTTCCGGCTCCCCTCCTTGGGCACGTCGTGCGGGTAGAAGGGAGCGTCCAGCTCTTCGACCTGTCCTTCAGGATAATTCTCGATCACCAGCTTCAACGGCCGTAGCACGCAGAGCACGCGGGGAACCTGGGGATTGAGGTCCTCGCGCTGGCAGTGCTCCAGGAGCGTCACGTCCACCGTGCTGTTCGCCTTGGCGACGCCGATCCTCTCGCAGAAGTCGCGGATCGCCTCGGGGGTGAAGCCGCGGCGGCGCAGGCCGGCGAGGGTGGGGAGGCGCGGATCGTCCCAGCCCGCCACCAGCCGGCGCTCGACGAGCTCCAGGAGCTTGCGCTTGCTCATCAGGGTGTAGGTGAGGTTCAAGCGGGCGAACTCGGTCTGCCGCGGCGGGTCCGGAAAGGGAAGCGATTCGACCAGAGCATCGACCAGCCAGTCGTAGATCTCCCGGTTGTTCTCGAACTCCAGGGTGCAGAGCGAGTGGGTGATGCCTTCGATGGCGTCCGAGAGCGGGTGGGCGAAGTCGTAGAAAGGGTAGATGCACCAGGCGTCGCCGCGGTGATAGTGGGTGGCGCGCTTGATGCGGTAGAGCAGCGGGTCGCGCATCTTCATGTTCGGCGAGGACATGTCGATCTTGGCGCGCAGGACGTGGGCACCGTCCGCGAATTCGCCGGCCCGCATGCGGTGGAAGAGGTCGAGGTTCTCCGCGACGGTGCGGTCGCGGTACGGGCTGTTGCGGCCGGGCTCGGTGACGGTGCCCCGGTAGTCGCGGATCTCGTCCTCGTTCAGGCTGTCCACGTAGGCTTTATCCCTGCGGATCAGCTCGACGGCGAAGTCGAAGAGCCGCTCGAAGTAGTCCGAAGCGTGGAAGAAGTTCTCTCCCCAGTCGAAGCCCAGCCAGCGCACGCCGGCCTGGATGGCCTCGACGTACTCCTGCTCCTCGGTCTCGGGGTTGGTGTCGTCGAGCCGGAGATGGCAGGTGCCGCCGTACTCCAGCGCGAGGCCGAAGTTGAGGCAGATCGACTTGGCGTGACCGATGTGGAGATAGCCGTTCGGCTCCGGGGGAAAGCGGGTGACCACCCGGCCGCCATGCCTGCCAGCGGCGAGGTCGCGCTCGACCATGTCGCGAATGAAGTCGCGGCCGGGGGTGGAGGGGGCGGTCTCGGACATGGCGCGAAATTATCACAGGGGCCTCAGGGCTCCCTCGCTTTGCGGTACACTCTCCGCGCTTTTTCTCGGCGGAACCGCGCGATGCCCGTCTCGGCAACCCACTCGCAGGTCATCTACGACGCCCTCAAGGCGTGCGGCATCCGGCTGCTCTCGGTGCTGCCCGAGACGTGGCTGGTGCATCTCGTGAGCTTGGCCGAGGAGGACCCGGAGATGCTGCTCGTCCGCCTCGCCAAGGAGGAGGAGGGGGTGGGGATCTCGGCCGGGGCGCATCTGGCGGGGGTCAAGTCGGCGCTGCTGATGCAGAACCACGGCCTGCTGGCGAGCATCAACGGCATCGTCTCCCTCGCCCAGCTCTACCGCATCCCCCTGCTCATGCTGGTGAGCCACCGCGGCGGCTTCGGCGAGGAGCACCCCTGGCAGACGGAGGGGGGCGGGGTGACCGAGCACGTGCTCGACGCGCTGCGCATCCCTTACGTGACCCTGGAGACGCCGGAGCAGGTGGCCCCGCGCCTGCGCCAGGCCCAGGCCCTGGCCGAGGCGAGCCTCAAACCGGTGGCCCTGCTGCTCTGCCGCGGCCTGATGTGGGAGGACTGATGCCGCGCATGCTCCGCATCGACGCCCTGCGCGCCATCTATCCGGAGCTGTCGCAATGCGTGGTGGTCACCAACATGGGGGCCGCGCCGGCCGAGCTGTTCTCGCTCGGCCATCAGCCTGGCTTCTTCTATCTCTGGCACTCGATGGGCCTCGCCTCATCGGTGGGCCTGGGGATCGCCCTCAGCCGGCCTGAGCAGCAGGTGGTGGTGATCGACGGCGACGGCTCGCTGCTGATGAACCTCGGCAGCCTGACGACGCTCGCCCGCTACCGCCCGGCCAATCTCATCCATATCGTGTTCGACAACGAGGTCCTGCTCTCCGTGGGCCGCAGCTTCACCACCGCCACGGCCACGGGGACCGACCTCGCGGCCATGGCCGCCGCGGCCGGCGTCCCCCGCACCGCGACCTGCCACACGGAGGACGAGTTGCGCCGCGCCTTCGGCGAGGCCTTGGCGGCGCACGAGCTCAGCACCCTCGTGGCCAAGGTCGAGCCCGTGGGGCCGCCGGGCTATTTCATCGATCTGCACTTCCTGGAAAGCCGGTTCCAGTTCCAGCGCCACCTGCGCCGGCCAGCCGCAGGAGAAGGAGGCCAGGATTGAGCATCCTCGAGCAGCTCGTCGCCGAGCTCGACGCCGGGACCGTCCGCGTCGTCGACCTCACTCAGCCCCTCGGTCCCGATACGCCGGTCATCGGCCTGCCGCCGATCTTCGCCTCGTCGCCCGGCGTGACGATCGAGGTCATCTCGCAGTACGACGAGAAGGGTCCGGGCTGGTACTGGAACACCCTCCACCTCGGCGAGCACACGGGCACCCACTTCGACGCTCCCGTCCACTGGATCACCGGCAAGGACTTGCCGGACAACGCCTGCGACACCATTCCGGCCCGGCGCTTCATCGGCCCGGCCTGCGTGATCGACGTCACGGCCGAGGTGGCGGCGGACCCGGACTTCCTCCTCACCCGCGAGCGCCTCCTTGCCTGGGAGGGGGAGCACGGCCGCATCCCCAGGAACGCGTGGGTGCTGCTGCGCACCGGCTGGAGCCGCCGTACCGGCGCGTCCGATTTCCTGAACGTCGGCGCCGACGGCCCCCACTCCCCCGGCTTCCACCCGGAGACCTCGCGCTTCCTGGCCGAGGAGCGGGAGATCCTCGGCGTGGGCGTCGAGACCGTGGGTACGGACGCCGGCCAGGCGGGCGGCTTCGATCCCCCCTTCCCCAACCACACCCTCATGCACGGCGCCGGCAAGTTCGGCCTCGCCAGCCTGCGCAACCTGGACCAGCTCCCCGCCACCGGGGCCGTGGTCATCGCCGCGCCGCTGAAGATCGTCAACGGCAGCGGCAGCCCGCTGCGGGTGCTGGCGCTGGTGGCGGGGTAGGGCCGGCGCTCTAACCGGAGCCCTAACCTCTGAGGTGGCGGTACCGCCGGGGACCCTCATCACCCCGGCCCTCTTCTCCCAGCCTCCCCCCCGCCGGCCGGGAGAAGAGGGAGGGGTTAGTCAAGTTAGTCTAAAGAAGGAGAAGCGATTTCTTCGCTTTTTTTCAAAGACTAACCACTCCCCTCTCTCCCGGCCGGCGGGGGGGAGGCTGGGAGAGAGGGGTTGGGGGAGTGAGGGTCCGCCCCGAAGGGGCGCCGGCAGGCGGGTCCTCCGCAGCCGCTCCCCCTGTGCTATACCTCTCCGCATGCTGAAAACTCAAGGGTACGCCGCCTTTTCCCCCACCACCCCGCTGGGTCCGCACAGCTTCGAGCGCCGCGAGCCGGGACCGCAGGACGTACAGATCGAGATCCTCTTCTGCGGCGTCTGCCACTCCGACCTGCACACCGTCCGGAGCGAATGGGCGGGAACCGTTTATCCCATGGTGCCGGGCCATGAGATCGTCGGCCGGGTGGTCAAGGTGGGCGGGGAGGTTTCGACGTTCAAGGTGGGAGACCTCGCCGCCGTCGGCTGCCTGGTGGACTCCTGCCAGCACTGCGCAAGCTGCGCCGAGGGGCTGGAGCAGTATTGCGAGAACGGCTCGACCGGCACCTACGGCGGCGTCGAGAAGGAGACCGGCCGGCCCACCAACGGCGGCTACTCCGACAAGATCGTGGTGAACGAGAAGTTCGTCCTGCACGTCTCGGACAAGCTGGACCCTGCGGCCGCGGCTCCCCTGCTCTGCGCCGGCATCACGACCTGGTCGCCGCTGCGGCACTGGAAAATCGGTAAGGGTCACAAGGTCGGCGTGGTGGGCCTGGGCGGGCTCGGTCACATGGCGGTCAAGCTCGCCCATGCCCTGGGCGCGCACGTGGTGCTGTTCACGACCTCGCCCGGCAAGGCGGAGGATGCGCACCGCCTGGGGGCCGACGAGGTCGTCATCTCGAAGCACCCCGAGGAGATGGCGAAGCACGCGAACAGCTTCCACTTCATCCTCGACACCGTCGCCGCGCCGCACAGCCTCGACACCTTCCTCGAGCTCCTGAAGCGGGACGGCGCCCTGGTCCTGGTCGGCGCACCGGGCGAGCCCCACCCCTCCCCCGCCATCTTCAACCTCATCCTGCACCGCCGCACCCTGGCCGGCTCGCTGATCGGCGGCATCGCGGAGACCCAGGAGATGCTCGACTTCTGCGCCGAGCACGGGATCACCTCTGACGTCGAGATCATCCCGATCCAGCGGATCAACGAGGCTTACGAGCGCATGCTGAAAGGCGACGTGAGATACCGCTTCGTCATCGACCTGGCCTCGCTCCGAGAGGCCGCGACGACCGCGTGAGACGGGGCTGTCCCGCGACCGCGTGCCACCCCCACTTATCTCAGTGCGGGGCCGTCGCGGCCTCGCACCCCAGGCGGGGGCATCCCGAAATCTCCCAGGATTCAGAAAGGAACCATCCCATGAAGAAGAAGCTCCTCTGGTTGGCATCCGCCCTCCTGCTCACCGCGATCTGCGTGCTCGTCCCCGCGGCCCCGGCCGCCGCCTGCCCCTCTAACTTCTGCACCGCGGCGCAGAGGACCCAGTGCGGAGTGACCTGCCACCACCACGGTATCGGCCTCTGGTGCGACTCCTCCACCTGTACCAGCCTGTGCATCTGCGGCAGCGTCCCGCCGGGCTGACGCGGCCGGTTTGACGTCGCGCCCCCGCCTGGCGCTCTTCCGCGACCTCTCCGCCACTGAGACACGCCTTTCCAGGATTTGACCTCTCCTGATAGGATTTCGGGTCATGAACCTGAGATCTGTCCTCGAACGCTTCGTCGACGCGGGAGTCCGCAAACGCGGCGCGTCGTACTTCCGGGAGGGCCTCGTCGACGTCAAGGAATCCGGGCGTCTGGCCGTCGAGGCGACGGTCACCGGCGCCAGCCGCTACGACGTGCGCCTGACGCGCGAACGGCGGCGGCTCCTGGTCTCCTGCTCCTGCCCGTACTTCGAGGATCACGAGATCTGCAAGCACGTCTGGGCGACGATCCTTGCGGCCGACGCGGCGCAGGCGCTGCGGGGTTCCGGAGGCAGCCTGCCTAACCGGCTGACCGCCGAATCGGAGTGGGACGACTTGGAGGGCGCAGACCTCTCGCTTCCGAAGCCGCCGCCATCGCCGCCGCCACCGCCGCACCCGCGGGCTCCCGTCCGGACCGTCAAGGCGCCCCAGGCTCCCACCTGGCGCGAGTTGCTGAGCCAGCTCGATCCGGGAACGGGAAGGCCCCCCGGTCTGGTCCAGGCGGACGAAATCCTGTACGTGATCGACGGGCCGGCCACCCTGAAAAGCCAGCAGCTCACGCTGGAGGTCCTGACCGGCCGCAGGAAGCGCGACGGGAACCTGGGTAAGCTGTATCAGTTGCGGCTCACTCGGGCCGACATCCCCCGCCTGCCGGAGCCCGCCGACCGCCAGATCCTCGCCCTGCTGGCCGGCGCCGCGGCGAGCAGCCCGTGGACCTCCTATTGGTACGGCGCCAGCACGGCGACGGTCCCGTCCTACAGCGAGATCCCGGAACCGACGGCGCCCGCGCTCGCCCGTCTCCTGTGTGCCACGGGACGGTGCCGGCTGCGCCGCGATCCGGCAATGGAAGGCGAGCCCCTCACCTGGGACGATGGCGAGGCATGGGAGCTGTGGCTGGAGGTGCGCGAGGAGCCGGCGGGCGGATGCGTGGTGGCCGGATCGCTGCGCCGCGGGACCAAGCCGGGCGGAGAGCGCCTGGCGCTCGGCGCGCCGGCGATCCTGCTCCGCTCGGGGCTGCTGTTCCAGGGCGATCGGGTTTCACGGCTCCAGGCCGCTGGTGGCATCTTCGGCTGGATCTCGCTGCTGCGCCGCACCGGCGAGCTGCGAGTGCCGGCCGCGGACCAGGAGGAGCTGCTCGACCGGCTGCTCACGGCGCCCGACCTGCCGCGGCTCGACCTGCCGGAGGCGCTGCGCGTCGAGGAGGTGCGCACCGTCCCCCGGCCGCGCCTGCGCCTGCGGGCGCCGAACCCGGCCGCCTACACCTACCGGGACTGGCCGCGGGCGGAGCTGTCGTTCCTCTACGACGGGCAGGAGGTGCCGGCCGGCGAGCCGGGCGCCGGAGTGTACCAGCGGGGCGAGCGGCGGCTCCTCGTGCGCGATGCGGACGCGGAGCGGCAGGCCGCCTGCCGCCTGCGCGATCTGGGAGTGCGGCCCGCGGATGGCCCCGCCGGACGGCCCCCCGACCTGCGGCTCCCCCAGAGCCGGGTCGCGGAGGCCATCCGTGCGCTGCTCACCGAAGGCTGGTCGGTGGAGGCGGAGGGAAAGCTCTACCGCTCGCCCGGCAACTTCCAGATCGGCGTGACCTCGGGGGTCGACTGGTTCGAGCTGCGCGGCGAGGCCGAGTTCGATGGCCAGACGGTGCGCCTGCCGGAGCTGCTCGCCGCCCTGCACCGCGGCGGCGGCTTCGTGCCGCTGAGCGACGGCAGCCTCGGCGTGCTCCCCGAAGAGTGGCTGAAGCGGCTCGGGCCGGTGGCGAGCCTCGGAAAGCAGGAGGGCGATCACCTGCGGTTCCAGTCCGCCCAGGCCTGCCTGCTCGACGCCTGGCTCGCCGGCGAGCCGCAGGCCACCTGCGACGAGACCTTCGCCCGCGCCCGCCGCCGCCTGCAGCGCTTCGAGGGGGTCGAGCCGGCCGCGGCGCCGCCGGAGTTCCGCGGCGAGCTGCGCGGCTACCAGTGCGCCGGCCTGGGGTGGCTCCACTTCCTGCGCGAATTCGGTTTCGGCGGCTGCCTGGCGGACGACATGGGGCTGGGCAAGACCGTCCAGGTGCTCGCCCTGCTCGAATCGCGCCGCGCCGCTCGCGCCAAGGAAGAGCCTGGGACCTCGCTGGTGGTGGCGCCGCGCTCGCTGATCTTCAACTGGCTGGCGGAGGCGGAGCGCTTCACGCCCCGGCTGCGGGTCCTCGACTACACCGGCATCGGCCGTGCCAAGAGCGATGATGAGCCGTTCGCCGGCTGGGACCTCGTGCTCACCACCTATGGCACGCTGCGCCGGGACGTGGCGTCGCTGCGCGAGGTCGAATTCGATTACGTCATCCTGGATGAGGCGCAGGCAATCAAGAACGGCGACAGCCAGACGGCCAAGGCCGCCCGCCTGCTGCGCGGCCGGAATCGCCTGGCGCTCAGCGGCACGCCAATCGAGAACCACCTCGGGGAGCTGTGGAGCCTGCTCGAATTCCTCAACCCCGGCCTGCTGGGCGCCTCTTCGCTCCTGAACTCGCGCGCCACGGAGCTGCGCAATCCGGATGGTGAAACGCGGTCGCTGCTCGCCCGCGCTCTGCGCCCGTTCATCCTGCGCCGCACCAAGGAGCAGGTGGCCACCGAGCTGCCCGCCAAGCTGGAGCAGACCCTCTTCTGCGAGCTGCCACCCAAGCAGCGCCGGCTCTATGACGAGCTGCGCGACCACTACCGCGGCTCGCTCCAGAAGCGGATGGGCGAGCAGGGGCTGGAGCGATCGAAGATCCTGGTGCTCGAAGCCCTGCTGCGTCTGCGCCAGGCCGCGTGCCATCCGGCCCTCCTCGACCGCGACCGCGCGGACGAGCCCTCCGCCAAGCTCGACCTGCTATTGCCGCAGCTCCAGGAGGTGATCGCCGAGGGCCACAAGGCGCTCGTCTTCTCCCAGTTCACGAGCTTCCTCGCCCTGCTGCGCGGCCAGCTCGACCGCGAGGGGATCCCCTATCTCTATCTGGACGGCCGCACCCGCGACCGCCGCGAGAAGGTGGAGAAATTCCAGTCCGATCCCGGGTTCCCGCTCTTCCTGATCAGCCTGAAAGCGGGCGGGCTGGGCCTCAACCTCACCGCCGCCGACTACGTCTACCTGCTCGATCCCTGGTGGAACCCGGCCGTCGAGTCCCAGGCCATCGACCGCGCCCACCGCATCGGACAGACCCGGCCGGTCTTCGCCAGCCGGCTCGTGGCGCGCGACACGGTGGAGGAGAAGATCCTGGCCCTCCAGGCCAGCAAGCGCGAGCTGGCGGACGCCATCATCCAGGCCGACCGCAGCCTGATCGCCGGCCTCACCCGGGAGGACCTGGAGCTGCTGCTGTCGTTAGGACTCACCGCATCCCCCTCGCGGCACCTTCCTTTGCGAGGACACGCTTCACCAAGCCCTGCGGGGAAGGAGACGATCACCATGGACTCGAAGACTGGAAGTCCGATCTCGAAGCTCTGGAAGCTGACGCTGGCTGCCGCCCTGCTCCTGTCGCTCGCGCCCGCCTTGCAGCCGGCTCAGGCCACCGGCTCGCCTTGTCCGCAGGTCTGCGGCTACACCTACGATCCCGTCACCCACTGCTGCCACGCAGGCCCCAAGTTCGACTGCTTCGATTTCTGTATCACGGACAGCTAGGCGCGTGGCTGGCAGGAAAGTCAGGGACAACAGGGACTTCAAGGACTTCAAGGACAGCAGGGACACGACGGCTGCACCAAGACTGGCGCGTTCTCGTCCCTGCTGTCCCTGAAGTCCCTGTTGTCCCTGAGCCGCAGGCCACCAACGAAGCTACAATCCACCCGACCAGGAGGGAGAGATGGACGAAGCCAAGGACAGGCGTCTCGACGGCTGGAGCTGGGCTATTTTCTTCGTACGCTGGGTCCTGGGACTGATCTTCTTCATGGCCGGGTGGTGGAAGACGTTCGACCTGGGACCGCTTGAGCACGCGCGGCGGCTGTTCATCGTGCCCTACGCGGACACCTGGCTCCCGGCCTGGCTGCTGTGGGCCGCGGGCACCGTGATCCCGGTCGTCGAGCTGGTGGCCGGCGCCCTGATGTGCCTGGGTCTGCGGGTACGGGAGGCGGGGATCGCCTTCGGGTTCATCCTCATCGTGGTCGACTACGGCCATCTCCTGAAGGAGCCCCTCTTCGACACCACGCACCACATCTTCCCGCGGCTCGTCCTCCTGACCTTCGTGCTCGCCGCCCCCGCCGGCCGGGATCTCCTCAGCCTCGACGCCTGGCTGCGCCGGCGAGCGGGGGGCGAAGAGAAGCCGCGGCCAGTTGAAAACGCCTAGGCTCAAGGGCCTTGATCACCGAAATCTTCAACACCATGGACGCCTGGATCTACCTCTTTCACGCCGTCTTCTACGCGAGCTTCCTGCCGCGCTTCCTCGCCCGGACGGCGCGGACTGGGATCCGTTCCAGGGAGGAGAGGCCTGCCGCCGCGGCCCCCTTTTCGCGCGGCCTCATCTTTTTTCACATGGTGGCCCTGGGCGTCCTCTACTTCGGCGTGGGCCGGGCCGTCTTCGTCCCGCGGCCGCGGCCCTCGCTCTTCCCGCCGCAGCACCTGGCGGGGGGATTCGTCCTCACCGCCGCCATCGCGCTGGTCGTCTGGACCCTCGCCGTCTTCCGCTCCTGGCGGCTGCGGGCGAGCCTCGAGGCCGGGCACGAGCTGGCGACGGACGGCCCGTTCCGCCTCGTCCGTCACCCCATCTACCTCGCCATGGACCTCCTCGCCCTGGGCACCCTGCTCTGGCTGCCCGACCCCTTCGTCGCGGCCGGCGCGGTCCTCGTAGCTATCGGAGGTGACCTGCGGGCACGGGCGGAGGAACGGATTCTTCTCTCCGTCTTCGGCGATCGCTACCGCGAATACTGCCGGCGGGTCCGGCGGTTCGTGCCGGGAGTGTACTGATCGCTGCCTCCCCCTACCGCATCGCCTCCATCGGCGACAGCCGCGCCGCGCGGATCGCCGGGTAGAGGCCGAACATGACGGCGAGGACGAGGGCGATGCCCCAGGCGGCGGCGAGGCCGTAGGGGTTCACCACCAGGCCCCAGGGGAACTTGTCGGAGAGCGCGCGGCAGAGGACGCTGCCCGCCAGCGTGCCGATCGAGGCCCCGATCGCCGCCAGCACCAGCGCTTCCAGCAGGAACTGGACGAGGATCTGACCATCGTCGGCGCCGATCGATTTGCGCAGCCCGATCTCGTAACGCCGGTCGGAGAACGAGATCAACATCACCGACAGCACTCCCACCCCACCCACCAGCAGCACCGTGCCGGCCAGGCTGAACAGCACCACGGCCCAGCCGTGCAGCTCGTCCTGGAAATGCTGGTAGGAGCGCGCCAGCTCGGCGTCGAGATCCTTGACCTCCACGTCCTCGATGCCGTGGTGGGACTGCCGGGCGCGGGCGAGCATGGCGGCGGAGACCGAATCGAGGTCGCGCTTGGACTTCAGCTTCACCGTCACCAGCGTGAGCTGGTGGTCCTTGTCCATGCGGTCCATGTAGGTCTCGAGCGGGATGAGGACGCCGTTGGCATCCTGATACATCTCCTCGTTGAACATCTGCCCGCCCGCCAGCACGCCGACGACGCGATAGGGAACGCCTTCGATCACCAGGTCCCGCCCCACGGGGTCACTGCCGCCGAAGAGCTTGGAGGCGAGCGTCGCGCCCACCACCGCCACCGTCGAATGCCGCCGCTGGTCGTCGCCGGTGACGCCGCGGCCGAGACCGATGGGCCGGTTCATGAGGAACGTGTACTCGGAGGTGACGCCATTGACGAAAATGCGCTCGCCGCCGGCGGCCACCTTCACCACGCTGCGCCGCGTGGCGCGCGGGGAGAACCCCAGCACCCTGGGGTGCGGCGCGGTGAGGCGCGCCAGGTCCTCGTAGCGCAGGCCGGTGCTCATGGCGAAGCGCTTCTGCTCCTCGGAGGTCTTGGCCTGCCTGGGGACGAGAACGAGCGTGCCGTCCCAGCTCATGCCGGCGAAGCCGGTCGAGACCTTGTCCTTGACGCCGTCGAGCACCGAGGTCATCACCACCAGGGCGAAGACGCCGAGCATCAGCAGGGTCAGCGTAAGGAGCGAGCGCAGCTTGTGCGACCACAGCTCGATCAGCCCGCCGGTGACGACCTCCCACACCAGGGCGGCGCGGACGCCGAGGCTGCGGCGCCGGCGGATCGCGACCGGTGCGGCGTCAGCGGCAGGAACGAAAGTCAGCGCCTCACTCATAGCGCAATGCCTCCATCGGCGACTGCCGGCTGGCCTTGGCCGCCGGATAGAGCGCGAACAGAAAGCCGAAGACGACCGCCAGGAGCGTGGCCCACACGAAGCTCAAGGGCGCGAGCGCCAGCGGCACGCCAATCGACTTGGTGATCACCCACGAGAAGGCGATGCCGATCAAAAAACCGGCGGCGCTCCCCAGCAGGGTCAGCAGCAGCGCCTCGGTCATGAACGCCTTGAAGATCTCCTTGCCCGGAGCGCCGATCGCCATCTTGACTCCCACCTCGCGCACCCGCTCCTTGAGCGAGGCGAGCTGGATGTTGACGTTCACCATGCCGCCGCCGATCAGCGCCAGCACGCCGGACAACATGAAGATGATGTTGTAGACGTCGCCCTGGCTCATCTGGCGCTGCAGGCGCTTGGCCACGTCGTCGAGGCGGAAGTCGGTCTCCAGACGGTGATTGGAGGTGACGAGCGAGCTCAGCTCCTTGGAGAAGTCGGCCATCGCCTTGAGATCCGGAACGCGGAAGGTGACGCGGTTCAGGCGATGGTACTGATCGCCCTCCATGCGCGCGGCGACGAGCAGTGAGGGGACCGCCACGATGCGGTTGCGCCAGGCGAAGATGTTCTGCTGACCTTCGCGGAAGCGGAAATTCTTTTCATGGAAGACGCCGATCACGGTCACCGGCACGTTGCCGATGCGCAGGGGTTTGCCCACGATCTCGCCGGTGGGGAAAAAGACGCTCGCCGCCTCCGAGCCGAGCACCGCCACCGGCGCGCCGGTGGCGAAGTCGTGCGCCGAGAAGCCCCGCCCCTGCTCCACCTCGTAACCGTTCAGAGGCACGTAATCGGCGCCGATGCCGTTGACGTCGCGCTCCTGATCGGCGAACTCCGAGCGCACCCGCGCCCGCGCCGACTTGATCACGCTGGTGGCGTTGACCGCCTTGGCGGTGGGGACCTTGCCGCCGTCGACGGCGTCCTCCAGGCGCAGGCCGAGGTTGGCGTTGTGCAGGGCGCTGGGCGTGCCCTGGTAGACCGTATCGGTGGGCATCACGTTCAGCTTGTCGATGCCGCCCACGCGGGCGAAGACGCGCTGCGTCTGCTGCCGCTGGCTGTCGGAAATCGAAAAGCCGCCGAGCACCGAGGCGACCCCGAGCATCACGCCCAGGGCCTGGAGGAATGAGCGGCCGGGATTCTGGCGCAGCTCGATCCAGGCCTCCAGGAGGCGCGCGTGGAAGGCGCCGCTGGTCTTCACGCCGCTTTCTCCATCTGATCGCGCAGCACGAGACCATCGTGCAACTCGACGCGGCGCTCGGCCGTGGCGGCGATGGCCGGATCGTGGGTCACCAGCAGGACGGTGTTGCCCTGGGCGTGGAGCTCGCGAAACAGAGCGAGCACCTCCTGGCCGGTCTTCGAATCGAGGGCGCCCGTGGGCTCGTCGGCGAGCAGCAGCGCCGGCCGGTTGGCGAGCGCGCGGGCGATCGCCACCCGCTGGCGCTGGCCGCCGGAGAGGGCGCCGGGCAGGACGTTGGCCTTGTCGGGAATGCCCACCCGCTCCAGCAGGTCGAGGGCGCGCTGCCGCCGCTCCTTGCGCGGCACGCCGGCGTAGAGCATCGGCAGCTCGACGTTTCTCAGGATCGTCGCCCTGGGCAGCAGGTTGTACTGTTGGAAAACGAATCCGATCTTCTCGTTGCGGATGGCCGCCAGATCGGCGCCCGAGAGCTTCTCCACCTGCCGGCCGTCGAGGGCGTAGGTGCCGCCGCTGGGGACGTCGAGGCAACCCAGGATCGACATCAGCGTGCTCTTGCCGGAGCCCGAGGGACCGATGAGGGCGACGTACTCGCCGCGCCCGACGACCAGGTCGATGCCGCGCAGGGCATGGACCGCGTTGCCGTTGCTGCCGTAGACCTTGGTCAGGCCGCGGGTTTCGATGATGTTCATGGTTGATCCTCTCCCCCGGAAATCAATTGTTCTCGTCGTCCTTCTCGACCTTCTTGCGGGTCACGTCCTCCAGCGCCACCTGATCGCCGGAGCGCAGGCCCGCCATGATCTCCACCCGCTCGAGGGTCGCGATCCCGGCGTTCACCGTCACGGGCTCGAAATAGTCCTTCCAGTTCTCGGACAACCAGACGAACTTGCTGCGGCCGTTCAGGGACTCGCGCGCCTGGTCGACCTGCTTGGGCGAAAGCGTGCTCTTCAGGCGGTAGACGACGGTCTGCCCGTCGCGCCGCTGCAGGGCCTCGAGCGGGATCGACAGGGCCTTCGCCCGCCGGTCGCCCAGGATCTCGACGTTGGCGCTCATGCCGGTGCGGAAGGCGGGGTCGAGCTGGGCGAGCGCGACCTCGATCTCGAACACCTTGATCTTGTCCACCACTTTGGCGGCGGGAGCGACGAAGCGCACCCTGCCGGAGAAGATCTTCTGCGGATAGGCGTCGAGGGTGACGCGCACCGGCTGGCCGACCTGCACCTTGGCGATGTCCACCTCGTTCAAGTTGACGCGGATGATCAGCGACTTGAGGTCGGCGACCGTGAACATCACCGTGCCCTCGTTGAACGAGGAGACGCCCGAGGTGACGGTCTCGCCCAGTTCGACCCCCTTCTTGATGATCACGCCGGACATCGGCGCCGTGACCCGCGCCTGCTGGCTGGACGAGGCGCCGGAGATGGGGATGCCGTGATCCTCGACGATCTGGTAGCGGGACCTGGTGCTGGCCAGGGCGTCGGCGGCGAGCTCGCGCGAAGTCTGGAAGTTGCGCAGCGTCTGGCTGGGGATCAACCCGGCGTCGAAGAGCGCCTTCTGGGCCGTGAGCTCGCGCTCGGCGTCGCGCAGCTTGATGTCGGCCTGGCTCACCGCTCCCTTGACGTCGGAGAGCGACTGCGCCTGGTTGACGTCCGGCTCGACCTCGGCCAGCACCTGCCCGGTCCTGACCACGTCGCCCTCGCGCACCTTGAGCCCCTGTACCCGTCCCGAGACCGCGGATTTGACGTCCACCTTGATCTCGGGGTCCACCACCCCCACCTCGCGCACGCTGACCTGGAGATCCTCGGTCTGCACCTTGCCGAGACGGAACGGCGACTCCTTCGTATCGGGCTTCGAGCGGGTCGTGGCGCGGGCCACTACGAGACTCCCGGCCAGAAGAACCACCGCGGAACCAGCTATTACCCATTTTCTGTTCTTGCGCATGAGAAATCCCTCCTTGACGTCCTGCTCCATGTCCTGCTGCAACGAGATCGGCTCCAGGTGGGTCGCGCTTCGCCGGCTGCCTCTCAGATCTCTTTACGAGTGGAGAGGGAAAAAGGTTACAGGGGGAGGTGAGACCGAAGACCTTCCTCGGCGGCCCCGTCCATCCAGAGCAGCCCTAAAGCGAACAGAGAAGGTCAAGATGTATTGACGTACTGAAGACATGCTATGCTTCTCCCGTCAGGGGTCCCCCGACAGGAGTCTTCGCAGACCGCTCCGCCGAGAGCCGGCGGCAGCGATCCAGAGCAATCTTCTTCAAGATTGAAAGGGAGCTACCATGTCCAAGAAGCTCGTCGTCCTCGCTTTGGCCTCCGCCTTCGCCCTGTCCGCCGCCCTGTCCGCCTCCGCAGCCGATCGGCAGGACAAGTCGCGCCACGCCCCGGCGGCACAGCGTCCCGCCGTCCGGCCGGACGTCCAGGTGTTCGGCCACGGCGATCCCAGCAAGTTGCAGTTCCACCAGCGGCGCACCCCCGTCCGGCCGAACGAGATCTTCCAGAAGGAGGAGTGCTCCTTCACCTGTGGTGACTGGACTGTCACCTGCTCTGGAGCCAGCGCGAGCTGCACGGGCTCGTCTTGTGAGGCCTCCGGAGGCGGCATCACCTTGACCGCCGTGTGCGTATCCAGATGACACTGTGAGCTCCAGCCGAGGGCGGGCGCCGTCACGCCCTCGGCCCTGTGGAACACTGCCCTACGCACATCATCAGGCAGTCCAGGTCGGCGCCGCAGGTGCCGGAGATGAGCTCTCGGCCGTCTATGACCGCCGCACCTCTATGAGGCAGGTCACCAACAGATCTCGCTGGACTGGTGGGAACTCGGCGGATCGATTTCGAGGTCGTCGCCTCTCAGCTCGTCGTCAGAGAGGCTGGCCAGGGAAACCTGGAGATGGCCCGACGCCGGCTGGAGTTTCTCGCTGGGCTCCCTCTTCTGGAAGTGACCGAGGCGGCCCAACAGCTCGCTGTCGCGATCGTCGAGAAGGGGCTTCTTCCTCAGACCGCCTACCCGGATGCCCTCCACATTGGGACGGCCGCCGTGCACCAGGTCGATTACCTGCTGACGTGGACCTGTGCTCACATCGCGAATGCGGAGATCTTGCCCGGGTCGCTTTCATCTGTGAACGTTTCGCCGCAGGAATCTCCACCGGGAAAGTGTGTGACTTCGATGGGGCGCTTCATCGCTCGGCGGTGAGCGGGTTCGGGGCAGCCCCCAAGAAGTGCCTTGCACCTTCTCCCTGCTACCGCTCTTGCGGAGGCCGCACCAGGGCCTGCGCTTCGTTGACGGGGTCCATAATCGACCCTCCAGTCTTGATATCCAACATCTTCACCAGATCAGCAAGGTCGGCATACTGGACCGACGCGCGCGATTCCAGGTTCCGTTGCGTCATTTCGGGTGAGCTGTGATACTCGAAAGCCCAGCGTTCGGACAGGCCGCCAGAGCTTGAGTTTGCGCCTCTCGAGATCGGAATGATCCTCAGGTAGGCAAAGCCCTTGAGTCGCGCGACTCGCCGGTTCAGGACATGATCCAGTACGCGGTCATCGAGCCTCTCCGCCGGGAATGCCTTTGTATAGGTACGCCGGTAGGCCTTGAAGTCCACATGCACCCACACCTGATAGGGCGCGTGGAAAACCTTCGCTGCCGCGAGTTGCCACATCGGTAATCGAAGGTCTCGTTGAGGCGGGTCGTGAGCCTCGATCAACAAGGCCCTCCTCGTCTCGCCGCCCTCAAGGACTCTGGCGATCCGACCCACGTATCGTTCAATCGCGGCCTCGTCTCTCGCAGCAATGGGGACGTAGAGGCACAGAGGTAATCCTGAGCGCTGAGGAATCCGAACTGCCTCCTGGTCGATCTCTCTTTCTGCCATATCGAGGGCGCTCACGTAGGGTAGTGCTTGGCACTGTAGATCAGCTCTGCCACCTCGTCTTGCAGTACTGCACTGCTTCTCGCGTAGAGAGCCGACGCGTCGAATTTCCCGCCCGGAGGTAGAAGACTTCGTCGTTACCTTCCTTGAGGAAGACAGGCCGCGGGCCGGCGGTGACCATTACCCGGCAGACGTCCTTGCCGTCCACTTCGTGGAAGGTGGTGCGGATCGAGGTCGCCAGGTCCTTGCCCAGGCCGCCGAGCAGCAGCTCGGTCAGGAAGAGCTCGAAACCATCCCGGTTCGGTTTCTTGAACGTCCCGTAATCGGGCTGCAGGCCGACGATCGATCCGTCGTCGCCCACTCCGATGAGCAGGGTACCGCCGTTCGCGTTGAGGAAGCCCGCGACGGTGTAGCGGATGACCGCTTCGAGCTCCGGGTTCTTCTTCCCCTCGCGCAGGTCCCAGCGGACGGTGGACTTGAATTCCAGCTCCGCGCTCTCTCCCTGCTCGATCAACGAGAGGATCTCCGGGTCGCCGGGCCTGGGCGCCAACGCTCGATAGGCGGCGAGGGCCGCGTCCTTCACGCTTTCGGAGACAACGGGAAAGGTTGAGAGGATGTAGGTGAACTCCTCTTCGGTTAAACCATAGAGATGGGCCACGAGGCCATCCAGCTCAGCGCGGAGCCGCGCCCGCTCGGCAGGATCTATGGCTGCTTGCTGCTCAGACCAAGGTGTTCCAATGGCATCGCGCCAAAGGTCTGAGAATTCCAGATTGGTACAAATAAGGCGGCCAGCCTTCTCGACTATCTTGGAAAAGAGAGAATCTGCCGCCGTCAAACGGGGGACAGGGACCTGGTAGATATAGAACATGTTCAGTGTAGAAGAAACCTTCTGCCGTAAGAACCAATCAAAGACAAAGCTGTTAGCGACAGCGCATAAGAAAAGCATCTCCGCGTCTGAAATGCCTGCCTCGGCGACTTTGATGGTCGTGCTGTTGACCTCGGTGAAGACGTTTCGAGGCGTCATCGAGCAAATCATGGTCCGCGAATCCGTGCTGCGACCGATCCGGCGATGCACCCATCGATACCCTTGGTAGTCAAGTTTTTGCCCGTAGTCCTCAGTCTTTCCTAAAAGGGCAGCACGACCAGCACGCTCATCGATCCAGTAGCCAGAATGCTCATCTGTAAGGCAAAACTGATTAAACATCTTACCCGTGAAGAGCGGCAATCTTCCCGGTGCCGGCGAAGTATGGAAGAACTCACGACTGTCGCCGGTCATATGAAATTCATTGATCAACACGAATCGCCAACAGCCCTCCACCTCATCCCCCAGCATGGGAAACTGCAGCATCTTTTCGACGATAGTCAGATCTTTACGAAGTTTAAACTCCATAAGCGACAGTGAACTTGGCGACAGCCTCTTGACTAGCTCCCAGCTCAAATCTATGTGCTCGGAAGGTGTACCCAGGAATGATTCAAGCCGTTCTGCCGAAACAGCTTCTCTTGGATCCATTCGGAAGGCCGCCGTGAAAGAATCTGTTACCCCGCCGCGCCCAAAAACGAGAAGACAGAATCGGAAGCGATGATCAACGCCCTCAAACAGAAACTTCTCATTCGACAAGCCAAACAGAACATCAACTCTGGCCTGCGAGAAAAGCATCTCGCGGAGGCCCTTGGACCCTAAATCCGAATAGACACTGGTCGGCACCAGAATTCCACAGCGCCCTCCCAATCTGAGAAGGCGGAAACATCGCTCCAAGAAAAGCTTGTAAAGGTTGACATCCGTCCCAGCCTTCCTACCATCCACTATCGAAACTTGGTTACTGTACTGAGGGCTCGTCCGAAAGTAGAGGCTCACATGCGGAAACCGGCTAAGATACTCAAGCCACGCCTCGCGGACCTCGCGGTCCTTGAGCAGCTTTGTCTGCTCCTTCTCGAACTCCTTGATCGTCATGATGTTCTTCGTGACGATCTCCGAGTGCTCGGCGAAGAACTCCTTGGCCTGCGGCTTGAAGACCTCCCAGGGGGGATTGGTTAGGATGACGTCAAAACCTCCCTCCTTGCCAAGGATCTCGTCGAACTCATAACCCCAGTGGAACGGCCGCAGCGCCTCGACATCCTTGAAGGAGACAGGTTGCCGCACGGGCTTGCCCGGTTCGTTCTTCTGGCGGTCCCAGGTTGCCTGCTCGAAGCGAATCCCCTTGAATTCGTCGAGCAGGATCTCGTTCAGGGTCGCGATTGCCTCGCCCTTCTCCCGGTCGATCTCGTCGCGCACCTCTCCGAGCCGACTCGTGCTGCCGCTGAAGTGGCGGTAAGCCTCGATCAGTTGGTTTTTCTTGTGGAGCACCTCCCGGAACGTCCTGCGGAGGAGCTTCATTTGACCTCCATCCTGCCGCTGCTCAAAGTCTTCATCCTCGACATGGAGAAGCCCGATGAGCGAATTCCCTGACAGAACGTTGAAGTCGATGTTGGGCAGCGGCTCCAACTCCTCCACGCTGGTCGCGGAAGCGACAAGGGTGAGGAAGAGGCGGAGCCTTGCGATTTCAGTCGCCTCCTCCATGATGTCCACGCCGAAGAGATTGTCGGTGACGATGCGCTTCTTGACCCAGTACTGGAGCGAGGGGTGCTCGGACTTGGCCTTCTTGAGATTCTCGCGCAGACCGCGATCGTTGACGAACTCGATCTTGCCGACCACCGCCGAGTACACGTCCAGAAGCGTCTTTAGGGCCGCTACCAGGAACGCTCCCGAGCCGCAGGCGGGGTCGAGAATCGAAAGGCTCGGCAGGACCTCCTTGAACAGCCTGCGGCAAAGGCGGGCGTCAAGCCGCAGAAGGAGCTCTTCGATCGATTCGAAGCGCCGGTTGCCTGTTCCCGGTCCCGCATTGATCCGGTCGAGAATCAGAGCGTAGATCGTCTTCTCGCAGAGATACCGGGTGATCTCGGGTCGCGTGTAATAGGCCCCGAACTCCTTCTGGTTGATGTACTTCTCGAAGATGTAACCCAGGACGTCGGGGTTGATCTCGTCGTCCTGGCCGCCCGGCGTGTCGTTCAGGTTCCAGGAGTACTTTTCGAAAAGGTCGAGAATGCTCGCGAAGGCGGCGTCCGGAATCTGCAGGTCGGGATGATCGGTCTCGATCCGATGCTGCAAGAAGAGTCCGCCGTCGAGGTAACAGATCTCCCCCAGCAGGCGTCGAGCTTCGGGGCTGCACTCGGCGGCCGGACGGGCGAAGCCCTCGAAGAAGAGGAGCTTCAGAAAGCTTTGGTAGAAAAGGTCCGGCCCCCTCTTCCGGCTCGCATCGAGCTTACGGCGCAGATAGCCCTGATCGCCGCCGTCCAGAAAGCCTTTCTTCTGGAGGAAGTAGACGAACATCAGGCGGTTGAGCACGACAGAGGCGTACCAGCGGCGGTCCCGCTCGCTCTCGATCCCTTCGATGCGCTCCAGGAAGAGCTCGTGCTGCTGCTGGAATTCGTTGTAGAAGCGCTTGGTGACCCGCTCCACGTCGAGCGCTTCGCGCAGACGGGAGGCGACCTCGGCGACCGCGGCGTCACCCTGGACGGCGAGGTCGGCAAGGTCCACCACCAGGGAGGACAGCTTGGAGAGGAAGAGGTCGCCCGGCTGGCCCTTGAAGAAGGAATGGCTGCGGGGGGTGAGCTTCTTGCCCTCGCGCTTGGCCCAGGAGAGCACGCTCTGAGTGCGCTCGCGGTCGACGAAGAGGAGGACGTGCTCATGATAAACCTTGGCCACCTCACGATGGACGCCGAGCCGGGCCTTGGCCTCCGGGACCGCGCCGTCGTCGGCGGTGAGCTCGAGGACCACCACGCCGCCCAGATGGGCGATCTCGCGCCCCGAGAGAGCCAGCCCCTTGACGTTCCAGGAACGGCGCCTGGGGTCCGCCGGCTTCGACCAGCTCAGCTCGTCGACGAAGAGCCGCTCAAAATCGAACGTCTGCAGGATCTCGCGGGCACGCTGGGCGTTGAGCTTGGCCAAAGAGTCACCTCGCAGAGGATGGATGGAGCCCGAGCGAACAGATGATCCGCGGCTCCGGGTCGGGCTCATCCTCCCGGACGATACAGAGCCGGTCCTCCTCGCGGAGTGCGAGCACGAGGCGGACGAGGTCGTCGTCGGAGATGCCGGCGCGGAGCTGGCGGTTGATCTGGTCCGTCGCCGCAGACCGCAGGGGGAATCGATAGATCTCATTGATCGCCCGGTGCAGCTCGGCGAGGTCGAAGAGCGTGCCCTTGACCGAGAGGACGTAGTTCTTCAACCGTTCGTAGGTGCGGAAGCGAGCTCCCGACGGGCGTCCGAGGGCGCCGGCGCCGCTCCGCTTGTGTTCCGCGATCAGCTCGACTCCTTTGCGGACCAGCTCGTGATGAGCCTCCTGCCGAGGGAGTGCCGGCGTGCCGGGCTCGCACTGCGCCGCGTCAAGGATGGCGAGCTGGGACTGGGTGACGCTCCGGCCCTCGCCGTCCACCCAGGCGAGGAAGTCGTTGTCGTCGGAGGTCCGCAGGTAGAGGAGGACGCCGGGGGGGCCGGCGTGGGCCGGCGTATGGGAGCGGGTCGAGTAGACCACGTCGGGCAACTCCGTCACCTTCTTTTCGAGGCTCGGATCCGCCTCGACGGCGTTGCGCCAGAGTTGGTAGGCATGAGAGGCGAGGTCCACCTCGTTATCCCCCTCGCCGTCCAGAAGGCCCGACTTCTCGTTGTAGAGGTCGAACAGGAGGCCGTCGTCCTCGTCGTCGTCGAAGAACCGCTCGTCGGTCCCCACCACCTCGGCGTTCTCGCGGAGGCGCTGACGCACCCGGCTGCGCAGGCGGATGATCCGCTCGACCCCTTCGGCCGGGAGGAACGAGTAGCAGAGCAGGGTTTCGGCGTGCTGCCCGATCCGGTCGATACGCCCCACCCGCTGGATGAGCCGGATGATCGCCCAGGGGAGGTCGTAGTTGACCACCACCCGGCAGTCCTGCAGGTTCTGCCCCTCGCTCAGGACGTCGGTGGCGAGGAGGACGCGGATCTCGTCCGCGGGCGCGATCTGCTTGCGTTTGCCGTTGCTCTCCGGGCTGAAGCGCCAGGCGAGAAGCGTGGGGTCGGGTGAGGCCCCGGTGGCCGCCGCCACCACGCCGAGGCCGCGGGCCTGGAGCTCCCGTTCCAGGTAGGCCACGGTGTCGGCGAACTGGGAGAAGAGGAGGACCTTCTCGCCGCGGTGGGTCTCGGCGACGATCCGGACCAGGGCTTCGAGCTTGTGGTCTCGCCTCGGGTCCCAGGGGCCGCAGTCGCGGAGGACCGAGAGCAGACGGCGGCTGTCGGCGAGGAGGTCGGTGGCCAGCCCGGCGACGAAGCGGTCGGCCCGCAGCCACTTGAAGCGACGCCGCTCGCGGGTCTCGTACTGGCGGTAGACTTCACCCGCCCGCCGCCGGAAGTCCTCTTCCGTCAGCAGTCCGTCCAACTCTGCCTCTTCGGCATCGCTCGGCGGGGCACCCTCGCCGTTCCCGTTCCCATTGCCGTCGAAGAGCTCGGCCTGGGCTGCGAGCTCGGGGTCGGTATCGGAGAGGCGAGAATCGAGGGCGGCACTGTCCTGGGTACCGATCGGCAAGGGGAGCCCGGCCTCGATGGCATGGAGAAAAACGAAGTTGCGCAGCACGTGGCGTTCGACCGACTGGAGAAACGACCAGCCGCCGCTCTCCAGTCGCTTGAACAGGTTGGTCCGGCAGAACCCCATGAGACGCCGGCCCGCGCGGGAAAGGTTGGCGAGCGTCCTGGCCTCCGCCGGGGTGGGGGGCTCCCGGCGGGCAGCGGCCACGTAGTTGCCGAGCCCGTACCGTGGGAGAGACAGGGAGTTGATGACGTCCACCACTCCGTCCGAGAAGAGGCGGGCGTAGGGATCGTCGGGGTTCCCCTCGGTGATCGCGAAGCGCACCGTTCGCGGCACCCGGGCCGGGAAATAGGAGCGGGTACCGTCCTCGAACGTCAGATACCGGCGCCCGGTCTCGGCATCCGTCTCGGCGTAGCTCGCCTGAATGAAGGTCCGGGTGCGACGGACGAGGTAGAGGCGCATCAGCTCGCGCCAGTCGTCCGCATGCTCGCTCTTCTCGAAGGCGGCGAGCGAGTCGGGGCTGCACTGGTGACGGCGGATGAACTCGGGCTCTCCGAGCTCACGCAGCAGCCGCTCGGGCCTGAGGCCGAGCCGGGCGTCCTCCGGGACGAAGAGCCGGAGCTGGCTCGACAGGTCGAGATAGGTCTTGTTGTAGGGCGTCGCCGAGAGCAGGATGACCTTGCTCTCGTTCTCCTCGATGTACTCGCGGATGGCGCGGTAGCGCTTGCCCTCGCGGTTGCGCAGGTTGTGGCTCTCGTCGATCAGCACCAGCCGGTAGCGGCGCAGGTCCGGCAGCTCCTGAGCGACGCGGGTGATGGGCAGCACGCGGGCGCGCAGCCGGTACTGGTCGCGGTAGTCCTCCCACATGCGAACCAGATTGCGAGGGCAGAGGATCAGGGTTTCGAGCCCGTGGTCGTCCTCGAAGATCCGCGCCAGAGCCGTGGCCATGAGCGTCTTGCCCAGCCCCACGACGTCGCCCAGGAGCACCCCTCCGCGCTTGTTGAGGTGATGAGCGGCGATCTTGACCGCCGCTGTCTGAAAGGCGAGGAGCTTGCCGCCGAAGTCCTTCGGGATGCGGAACTCGGCCAGTCCAGCCCGGGCCTCGCGAGCGAGGTGGTAGACCATCTTCAGGTAGATGAGATAGGGCGGATAGGCCTCTTCGCGGGCCCAGCTCTGGTCGATCGCTTCGAGCAGCTCGGTCGAGATGTCGAGGCAGTAGCGATCGCTCCAGCGGTCCTCGAACCACTTCGCCAGCTTGACGCAGGCGTCGTGGTCCAGCACGTCGACGTTGAGCTCGCCTTGCTGAGCGAGGCCGGCGAAGGTGAGATTGCTGCTGCCGAGGAAGCCGACGATCGGGTTGATCGGGTCGGAACGGAACAGGAGGTAGAGCTTGGCATGCAGGGTGTGGCGCAGGAAGAGCTTGACGACGAGCTTGCCGGCTCGAAGCTGTGCGGCCAGACGCCGCAGGCCCGCCTCGTCCTCATCGGTTGGCGCGCCCAGGGTGAGCTGCTCCCGGAGCTCCTCGGCGAGGCGCCGCTTGAGACGGACGGCGGTCTGCAGGTCGATGCCTTCGACCCGAGGCAGGAGACTCAAAGACTCCCGCAGCTCATCCTGAGGGAGCCGCTGCATCCCGACGAGGAGCCGGCAGCAGCTCCCTTCGCCTCCGGGCCAGCGTTCGACCAGGCCGTCGATGGCCTTCCAGCCGCGCAGGTTGAAGTAGCCGACGCAGAAGTCCGCGCGATCGGACAGGGCGAGCCCGTCCCGCAATGCGGGCAGTAGGGAACGTTCGATATTGTCGAAAATACGCGGCATAACCACCTGCTCCTTCCAACCCCTGAGTCCGGAAGGAGCCGAGACAAGGGAGCTCAGGCTGCGGATTCTATGGCAGGCGGAGCGGCCGGTCCATTTCTCGGGTGAGTCGTTCGCCCCCGTTAACGAGGAGGCCGCCCCGGCGGACAGCGCACCGATTCCACGCATAGGCTGTCTCCTTGGAAACAGCTCGTAGTTAGCAGAGCGCCGGGCCATAACAGGGCGCCTGAAACGTTTAGAGCCTCTTGGACATAATAGAAGAGGCTGAAGGGTCCCGAGATGACGGCAGCGACAGACTTCCACATCAGCACACCACGGCCTAGTAGCGTCCTCGACGGAAAATACCGCCTCGACGAACGCCTCGGAGAGGGGACCGTCGGCCTCGTCTACCGCGCCACCCATCTCGGGCTGAAGAAGGTCTTCGCGGTCAAGCTGCTCAAGCCCGGCCCGGCCCTCGATCCCTTCTCGGTGAGCCGCTTCCGGTGGGAGGCCGAGGCGCTCGGCCGGCTGCGCCACCCCCACGTCGTGGAGGTCACCGACTTCGGAGTCGATCCCGGGACCGGCTCCCCCTACCTGGTGATGGAGCTGCTGGAGGGAGCCCCCCTCGCGGAGCTCTGCCGGCAGGGTCCCCTGCCGCTCGCCCGCGCGCTCCCCATCCTCGACGCGATCGCCGCCGCCGTGGATGCCGCCCACGCGCAGGGCATCCTCCACCGCGACCTCAAGCCCGGCAACGTCCTGCTGTGCGGGACGGACGGGGAGGAGCGGACGGTGAAGGTGCTGGACTTCGGCCTGGCGGAGATTTCCGCGCCGCCGCAACCCCTGGCCGCCGTGGACCGGTTCGCTGGAGAGGAAGAGACCGAGGAAGAGGATGAGCCGGCCGGTCCCCTCACCGCGACCGGCGCTCTCCTGGGCACGCCGCTCTACGCGGCGCCGGAGGTGATCCGGCACGGCCGGGCCGGCCGCGCCGCGGACGTCTACTCCTTCGGCGTCATCGCCTACGAGATGCTCGCCGGCAGGCCGCCGTTCCAGGGCTCGACGCGGGAGGTCCTGGCCGGGCACGTCGCCGGCGAGCCCGCGCCGGGAGCGCTCTCCGCCGGAGTCTGGAGCGCGCTCCAGGAGACCCTGGCGAAAGATCCCGCCCGGCGCCCGGCCACGGCCCGCGAGGTCGTCCGCCGGCTGCGCGCCGCCGCCGGCCAGGAGGATCGCATTCAATGGCGACGGGCCGAGCTGCCGCGCCGGGTCTTCCTCGCCGCCCTCCTCGCGGCGGCCGTGCCCCTCGCCGGCCTCCTCCTCTCCCAGGGCCTGTCCCCCGTCGAGCGCCGGGCCGACGACCTGCGGTTTCGCGCCGCGCCGGCGCGCCCACCCGATCCCCGGATTCTGCTGGTCACGATCGACGAAGCCAGCCTCGCCGGCGGCTCCCCTGCGCTCGCCGACCGGGCGGACGAGATCGGCGATACGCTCAACCGGATCTTCGCGGCGGGAGCGCGGAGCGTGGCCGTCGATTTCCTCCTGCCCGACACGTGGAGCGCCTCGCAGGGTTTCTCGGACCTCGTCCTCCGCCATTCCGAGGACCTCACTCTCGCCGCCTTCTCGTCTCCGGACATGACCGCTGAGGACGGGAGCGTCCTTGGCACCGGCAGTGTAGGAGGACTGACGGCGGCGGCCCTGGGCCCGGGAAAAACGGGCTCCCTCTTCGGATTCGTCAACCTGGACGAGGATGCGGATGGAGTGGTCCGCCGCGGGCGCCTCGGCTTTCGGGATGTTGCCGGAGGCGAGCGTCCCTCCTGGGCGGCGCGGGCGGCGGGGGCGATCTCCTCAATCCCTGCGACCTCCAGCACCAGGAGCTTCTGGATCGACCGGCGGATCGACCCGTCAGGCTTCGCCCGGATCTCCTGGCGGGACGTCCCCGCGGCGCTGGCGAAGCGGCCCTGGATCTTCCGCCACCGTCTCGTCCTGGTGGGCGGCGACTTCATGGCCGCGGGAGACGACGTGTACCGCGTCTTTCAGCGCTCGGGCGAAGCGGAGAGGGTCCCCGGCCTCGTGCTCCAGGCGCTGATGGTGGACACGATCGCCGTCGGCCTGCCGGTGCGCGAGGCGCCCGCGGCTCCTTTCCTGGCGGGCGCGGCCTTGTGGATCGGCCTCGCGGCGGCCGCTCTCCTGCTCGCCCGGCGGCCGCTTCCGGTCCTCGCCGCCCTCGTCGTCGCTCTCCTCGTGTATCCCGGCTTATCGATCCCCGTCTTTCAAAGGACGGGCCTGCTGTTGCCGGTGACGGTCCCTCTCCTGCCGGCTCTCCTTGCGCTCGTGCTGGCGGTGGCCCTCCGGCGCCTCCTCCCTCCGATTCCACCGTGGAGACAAGAGTCATGATCACGAAATCTCACCTTTTTCTCCTCCTCGCCCTCGTCGCGGTTCAGCCGGCCACGGCCGCAGCACCCGTGGCCCTCGTCTACTCGCTCGCGGGCGAGGCCACGCTCAGAGTCCATGCCGAGGAACGCCGGCCCTTGCGCCTCTTCGATCGTTTCGCTGCCGGTGCGACCGTGGAGGTCGGGTCCGGCTCACACCTGGCGCTGGCTTTCGCGAACGGGCGCCGCTACGAGCTCGGCGGGCGCTCCCGGGTGACGCTCGGGCCGGCGGACCTCGCCTCCCGCAACGGCCCCGTCCGCCCTCTCGCTTCGTTCCCTCCCGTGCCCGGCCTCTCGCCGATCGCGGCGGCGGATCGCCCCGGAGAGCGCGCCGGAGCCGTCCGTATCCGTGGCGAGGAGATCGCGGGGCTCTACCCCGGCCATGGGGCGGCGACCCTCGCCGGCGCGACCGTCCTCCGCTTCGAGCCTATCGAGGGTGGCGCGAGGTACCGGGTCGAAGTACAGGATCGTCAGGGGAAATTGATCTTCGAGGCCGAGACGACAGCTTCCGCGGTGACTCTCCCGACGGGGCTTCTACGGCCTGGCACGTCCTATGACTGGAGTGTCCGCACCGTCGAGCGAGCAGGCCCTGTCGCTCAGGGCAAGGCGGACTTCGTCACCCTTTCTTCAAGGACCGCCAAAGCGCGGGAAGCGCTGAGGAACGCACTCATGAAAGAGGGAGACAGTACCTCGCTGGCGTTGCTCGCCGAAGTGGATCGGAGCCTCGGGCTCCTCGCCGAATCGCGTGACGAGCTTCGGGCGGGCGCCTATCTCCAATCCCCGTAGAGGGAGAACCCCGCCCAGTGATAGGGGTGCGAGAGCTTGCCGTTCCTGGAACGAATCAGGTCGAGCTGCGCCGCCCGCAAGGCTTCATCCTTCGTCCGGCCTTGGCGGAGATAGGTGTAAAAACGTTTCATCAGCCTCGCCGTCGAGACGTCCGAGACCTCCCAGAGCGAGGCGAGGACCGTGCGCGCGCCGGCGAACTGGAAGGCGCGGGTGAGCCCCAGGATCCCCTCGCCGCCCATCTCCCGGCCGAGAGCGGTGTCGCAGGCCGATAGGGTCACCAGGTGCGCATGGAGGCGCAGGTTTTCGAAGATCTCCCACGCCTGGAGCAGCCCGTTGTCCTGGCCCTCCTGGAGCTGCGTGGGAAGGGTCAAAGCGAGCGCCGAGTCGAGAGGGAACCGCTCGTCGAGCAGGCCATGCGTCGCGAAGTGGAGGAGGTCCGCGTGGGGCGCGGCCTGTTTCGCGTGCTCCTCCGTCGCCTCGTCGCCGAGGTAGACCTCGGCGCCGGGAAAGAGCCGGGCGATCTCCCGGACCTCGTCGCGCGTGGCCGGCAGAGGCTCCAGCTTGAGACCACGACGCAGCGTGAACCGAGCTGCGCTATCCGCGACGGCTGCGCCGGCTCCGCCGGGAACCTTTGGATACCGGGGGTCCCCGAACGCGACCAGTCGCCAGGTACCGGGATCGCCCACCGGCCGCCGGTCCCGCCGGGTCTCCTCGTAAACCGTCGTGGAGGCGATGAGATGGATCGGCCGCCACTGCGCCAGGTACTGATCACGGCGCCGCAAAGCCGCCCAGGGCAGCAGATGGAGCGGGCCGTCGGCCGAGATCAGGATGCGCCGAGCGCGCGCCAGCCTCGTCTCGGCCGGCCTCAGGAGCAGATCGTAGAGCCTCGCGGCTCGCGCGTTGAGCTTCGCGAGGTCACTGTGGGAATCGGTGAGCAGGCGACGGTAGGCCTCGATCTCCTTCTCCAGAGCGGGCTTGCCCTGCGACAGACGGTGCACCTCCAGGCCCTGGCCGCCCTCCTGGCCGGGTGTGACGACGAAGAGATACGTCCCCTCGGGGCCGACGGCGTAGGCCAGCAGCACCGTACCCGGGTCGAGGGCGCGGCGCGCCGCCGCCAGGTCCAGGGGCGCCGGCGCCTGGAGCGCGGCGAGCCGGGGAGATTGGCGCCGCAGCCGTGCGATGACCGACTCCCTGGCGGCCTTGATCTCCTCCAGACGAGCCTGGAGGGAAGCGATTTCACCTGCGTCACCTGATTGGGACAGCCGCGACAGAATGCGGTCATACTCCGCGTCCAGGCGCGCCCGCTCGGCTTTCAGGTCGGGCGGGAGCCCCTCCAGGCGCAGGTCCCGTTCTGCCAGGAGCTGGAGGAAAACCCGGGTCTTGCCCCGTTCAAGAGCGTGAAAAGCCTCCGCGGACCGTCCCCGCTCCACCAGCGCCGAGAGGCAGTCGAAGGAGTACGATTGCGTGTCCGACTCGAACCAATTCCGCGATTCCAGGCTGCCGCCGAGGCGTGACCGTTGGGAATCGAGAATCCGCGTCGCCTGGCAGAAACTCTCCACGGCCGACGAGAGATCCCCCCGCCGCCGCTGCGCCTTGCCGAGCAGGTTGCGGATCTCGGCTTCGGCGCTCGTACCCGTAAAGCCACGGCGCTCGAGGCTGGAGAGGATCTTCCGATACAGGGCTTCGGCCTCCGCCAGCCGGCCTCTCTGGGCCAGCAGCCGGCCAAGATCGCGCAAGATCGAGTTGGCTTGCGGGCCCTCGGGGGCTGTCTCGAGCGCGAGGGCTTCCGCCTGTCGCAGGAGGGCCTCCGCCGCCGCGAGGTCGCCATCGCCCTCTTGCTCAATCCGCGCCAGAGCCTGCAATCGGCCGGCCCGTCCGAAGCCGCCTAGTTCTAGCGCAAGGCGCTCGGTGATGGCCAGCGAGCTTTTCTCCCAGGCCCGGGCCTCCGCAAAGCGCTGCTGCTTTCTCGCGACCTCAGCCAGGTTACCGTAGACCTCGGCCAATTCGACGCTCTCGGGCCCCTCCCGCAGGCGGCTCAGGGCGAGCGCGAAATAAGACTGCGCAGCCGCGAGATCGCCTCGGTACAGTGCGATCTCTCCCAGGTTCACCTGGGGGCCGGCAGCAGCTCTGGGCTCCGTGCCCGGCTTGTCGATCAGCTCCTCGCTCCGGCGCAAGAGGTCTTCGGCCGCCGCCACCTCGCCACGCATCAGCAGGGTCGCCGAGAGGTTCATGAGAGCTCCCCCATGATCCGGCGACCCCGGAGCCAACTGGGCGTTCAACGCGAGCGCCTGACGCTGCAACCTTTCGGCGCGCTCCAGGTCGCCAAGCGCCTGAGCGAGGAGAGACAGTTTGGTGAGCGTGCTCGCGTATTGGAATGTGTTGGCGACCGACCGCTGCAGGGCCTCCGACCTGTTCAGGCGTTCTTCTGCAGCGGCGAGGTCGCCACGCCACAGCGCCAGGTAGCCGAGCATGTCCAGGGTGCGGGCGACTTCGAGCCCCTCGGGCACCAGCTTCTCCAGCAGCGACAAACGCTCAAGCCAGAGCCGCTCGGACTCCGCGAGGTCACCCTCTCCATCCATGCGGTCGGCGAGGATTCCCAGGGCGAAGGCCACGGACAACCCGGCGCCCTCGCGCTGTCGCTCCAGCGCCAGAGCCTCTCCATAAAGCTCCCGCGCGCGATCGGGCTCCTGCCGCAACTCCAATTGGTCGGCCCACTCCCGCAGGACCTCGGCTCGGGCTGAAAGATCAGAGGCCTCCAGCAGGATCTCCTCGGACTCGGACCATTCCCTGTCCGCCGTCTCTGGACAGCCGGCCGAGCCGGCGATCTGTGCATCGTGCATGTGGTACCAAGCGGCCAGCCTCGGGGAGTCAGCCAACGCGATCGGAAGAGCTCTCTGATAGCGTTCCCATTGGTCGAAATCCATCACCGGCCGAACCCCGAGGCCGAACACGAGGCTTCCTGTCGAGTGATACGTCCACGCACGAGCCCTGCCCTGGCGCCAGCCTTCGAAGGTCAGCTCCCCACGAGGCGCCATTTCCAGGAAGAGGCCGATCAGATCGAAGGGATCGTTCAGCGTCCCCGTCCGCGGCCCGCCCGCCATCTGGACACGCGGCCGAAACGCCCACTGCTCCAGCAGATCGCCGGGCTGAAAGCCGGCGGCCTCCGCCGCAGACAACCGGGTCACACCCTCGACGACCAAGCCCGAAACAGGCTCGGCCGCCCTGGCGGGGAGGGGGGCGATCAGCAGGCAGGCGAGGGCGAGGGGCCAGATCCAGCGGGGTGCTCTTGGGTGCCTGGAGCTTTGGATGTCAATCTGAGGACTACGGGGCATGCAAACTCCCTGACAGGCTTTCTGAGATCTCGAACAGCCCTTGCTTTTAAGCATAGCATGAGGGGAAGCTCCCCGCGCCAAGTGCAGTGTGGCGTTGGTTTCATTTCTGGAACAGATGCTATCGCAGGATGGTCCGGAAATGGAACACCGGGCCAACCTCCACAGAGACATCACGTATTTTCAGAGGTTTACAGCCTCCCTCCCATCGGCCTCGGAATTGCTGTATCAGAGCCAGCAAACCGATGGATGGCTGCGCCTGCCAGCCCTTTTGAGCTAAGGAGACTGTAAATGAAGCGAAAGTCGACACTGACCCGTGAGACGCTGAGATTGCTCGGACTGCCGAATGGTGAATTGCGCAGAACTGGCGGGACTCTCACAGTTGCCCTACTTGGCGCATTGCTCTCTTTCCCGAGCGCAGCACAACCTCGACTTCACGACACTCCAAAGCCACCAATCCCTGTTTCTACCACCGCCGCGTCCTCTCTGCTTTATGCACTACCGCCAGAAACCTTCGACAGCAGGCAGCATCGCCTCGACTTCGTCCTCACCGCAGGCCAGGCTGTGCTCCTGAAGGAGAGCTTGGTATTCACATCAGTAACCGATTCTGTCGCTGGACGCCAGGTAGTCGAGGTTTTCCCACTACATCCACAGCTACTCAGTTATCTACGGGATGACGATGTCCACAACGACACACATATATCAGTCTACATCGACGGTGCCTTGGTCGAGGAGGAGACCTTTCCGGAACTCGCAAATAGGAGCCGAGAGCTTCAGCAGCGAGAGCTCTTTCTGGTGGACGTCCAAGCTGGGACGGCCGACGAGAAGAGTAGCCGTTTGCGCCCCTTCTATGCGAAGCTGACAGCTTCCGGCTGCGTTTATCAGTGCGACCAATTGGCACAAAACTGCGGAAACAGGTGCGATAGATGGGCAATCCCGAATTGCGAGACCAATTGCGACAACCGATACCGGAGCTGCCTTCAAAGTTGCGGCTGCCCTGTGGTCATCAACGAATGGACGGACACCTCAATCCTAAACGACACCGCGGGCCCTCTGCCGTTAATCTGTTTATCGGATGCAAACTTCTATAGAAAATATACCCGCACCTACAAGAACGAGGTCCACCAAGAGACTGTCCAATGCGATGGGACCCATACAACCAGTATCGTGAATGTCTACTACACAAATAACACTTGTTGGAAGTTGACTGTTCCAGGCCCGTGCATCCCTAACCCAAACTTCCCACCTATCGAACAGTTGTGCATAAAAACAGACTGACACACTGGCCAGCTATCTGCCGTTCCCAAGGATGGAGAGGTTCTATTGGCCGGCTACTAGCCGGCATGGCGCAGAAACTTGAACGCCATCAATCCTCCTACTAACCTCCACCAGCCGTGATCCTCTGCTTCTTCATGACCGATGAAAGGTCGCCTTGGCGAGCCCAGGCTCTCCCAGGCGACCTTCACGTCGCCGCCGTGCCGTGGCTTCCCCTCAGTCTCAAAACTGAGACCCTACCCCCTCTCAGCAGACCCAAATCTGAAACCCCGAGCCGTACGAGTTTCGCACAAGCTTCATAGAATCAGACCTTTACTGGTAGCCGATAGACTGGTGCTCATTTTGCTCTGTTTCTTTGGCTGGTGCCTGGTACTCTGCCAAGCATCACGATGAAAGGAGCACAGCGCATGAAAAACCCCCTTCTTCTCGGAATCCTCCTCTTCCTGGCTCTCGTAGCCTGGGGCCCTACGTCCCAGGCCGCGGCACAGACCTGCGCCGGGCTGACCTGCACGATCGTAGGCACCTCCGGGAACGACGTCCTGACGGGGACGTCTGGACCGGACGTCATCTGCGGCTTGGGGGGAAACGACATCATCCACGGCGGGGGTGGCGATGACACGATCTGCGGCGGGGCCGGCGACGACACTCTCTATGGCGAGGGTGGCGGGGACTTGCTCCTCGGGCAGGGAGGTAGCGACAGGATCGACGGTGGAGCCGGGTCCGACATGGCTCAGTTCGAATCCGCGGTGACCGCCGACCTCTCCACCGGGACCGCCAATGAGGGCGGGAGCGACACTCTGGTCTCCATCGAAAACCTGAAGGGCTCCGACGGCAACGACACTCTCATTGGCGACTCCGGCAACAACCTCCTCGAGGGACAGGGGGGAGATGACCTCCTCATCGGCAACGACGGCAACGATATGTTGTACGGCCGGCATGGCAACGACACTCTGATCGGCGGCAACGGCGCCGACATCCTTGACGGCGGACCCGAAAACGACACTGCCATCTATAATTCACCCATCAACGTGAGCCTGACGACGGGATCGGCGTCCGACGGCGACACCCTGTTCAACATCGAGAACTTGACCGGATCGTCGGGCAACGACGTCCTGGAGGGTGACGGCAACGCCAATATCCTGAACGGCGGAGACGGGACTGATATCCTGGACGGGAAAGGGGGCACCGACGTCTGCGATGGGGGTCCGCCGGTCGGCCTCTACGAAACGGATACGTGCTACAACTGTGAGACGGCGACCTCCTGCTACATCCGATAGAGCCTGATGACCACAACCCAGACTCTGTCAGGGGCGCAGCATGCTGCGCCCCTGACAAGTTTTATTTTCCGCTCCGCCGCCTATTCGCGGGTTGAAACGCTCTGGGTATCTTCGAGATTCGCTGGAAGATTCCCCCTCCTGTGGGATTCGCGACGCTGGAGGTCGGGGAGGATCGGAGCAACATCGCCGCATCGGAGACGCCCCGCCGTCCCCGTGGCCTGCCAAGGATCTCGCAGCGGGTCTGGAGCGTCTCTACGGACCGGTCTCGCGATGGCAAAGGATGGCGATTCCGGGGGCCTCGCGAAGCGGCAGCTCCCAACCCCTCCGGAATCTCTGTCTCTGGCCGCGTCTCCGAGGTTCCGTAGAGACGACCCGGTCCCGATACGATCTCGTTTTGGAGACCACGGGGACGGCGGGTCGTCTCCGGTGCGGCGATGCCGGTCCGGCCCACTCGTACCTCCGGCGTCGCGAATCCCAGCCGCGACCACAGAGCGGCGCACGGTCAGTCCTCCGTTCCGCCTCCCCCGGCCGCAATCCCCAACCTCTTCATATACCGGTGAAAGGTCGCCTTGGCGAGCCCCAGGCTCTCCCGGGCGGCCTTCACATTGCCGCCGTGCCGCTCCAGCCGCGACAGGATCAGCTCGCGCTCGAAGGCTTCCACCGCCTCGTGCAGCGAAACGCCGTCCGCCAGCAGCGGCCCCGCCTTCGGATTCGGCGTGCTGCGCAGCACCTCGGGCAGGCAGCGATCGATCAGGGCGCGGTCGATCCAGGCGCCGGGTTGGGCGTGGATGATGAAGAGCGAGCAGGCGCGGGCCAGGTCTCGGACGTTGCCGGGCCAGTCGTGAGAGATCAGAGCCTCGAAGGCGTCGCGGGTGAATCCGAGGGTGCGCTTGCGAAGCTTGCGCTCGTGGTGCCGGCGATAATGATCGAGCAGCGGCGGGATGTCCCAGGGGCGCTCGCGCAGCGGGAGCAGGCGGACGGCCAGCGTGCGGAAGCGATCGTAGAAGTCCGCGCGCAGGGTCCCCTCGCGCACCGCCTGGTCCAGATCGCGATTGGTGGCGAGCACGACCGACACGTCCACCTTGTGCTCGCGGGTCTGCCCCACCGGCGTCACCGTGTGATTTTCGAGGACGCGCAGCAGATGGGCCTGCGACCGCGGCGACAGCTCGCCGATCTCGTCGAGGAACAGCACTCCGCCGTCGGCGGCGCGGAAGAAGCCCGGCTCGTCGGTCAAGGCGCCGGTGAAGGAGCCCCGCTTGTGGCCGAAGAAGCGGGAGGCGGCCAGCTCGTCCGTGATCTCGGCGCAGTTGACCACCACCAGAGGACGCTTGTGGCGTCCACTGTAGGCGTGGAGATAGCGGGCCACCAGGTCCTTGCCCGTGCCGCGCTCGCCGAGGACCAGGACCGGCTCCGGGTTCTCGGCCTCGATGGCCGGGATGAAGACCTCGTGCAGCGTCCGCCGCAGCGCCTGGGTGCTGGAGGAGTCGCCGAGGATCTCCGGCGCGTTCTCGGCCGCCTCCCGCGCCCGCAGCTCATGCAGCTCGCGCTCCTGGGCCGCCTGACGGAAGGAGAAGCCGAACAGCCGGCCCACCGCCGTGGCATAGCCCTCCAGCCAGGCGCGGTCGCCCTCGCCGTAGGCTTCCACCAGCCCGCTGTTCTGGAGGTAGACGACGGCGAGGACGGCGCCGCGCACCGGATCGACGATCGGCGCGCAGAGCACGCTATAAGACCCGCCCTCCAGCGACGGGGTGCGCGAGGCGTCCGCCGAGAGGCGCGGGTCCTCGATCAGCTCCGGCCGGCCGCTCGCCACGACCCGCTGGATCACCGACGGGCTGACGCCGCGCACCGACTCCCCGCGCTCGCACGCCGCCACCTGTTCCGCCGTGAGCCGGCCCAGGGCGTGAACGGCGCGCAGGCGCAGCGGCTCCGCCTGCTCGACGACCAGGAGCAGCGCCTTGCGCGCGCCGAACCCCCGCGCCGCGGCCTCGAACGAGGCGCGCAGCGCCGCCTCCTCGCCGCCGTCGCTCGACAGCACGGCCAGCAACTCGTTCATGGCGCCGAGAAGCTGCGAGTAATCGCGCCCAGGCTGGGGAGGTGCGGGAGCAACCATCGGGCCTTAGCGTAGCAGGAGAGGGGACTTTCCCACTCGTGAGGCGGACGATTCGTCCAAAAAATTGGATTTTTGAGGCAAAAATCCGCTGCGCAGCTTGCCCAACGCCTGATCTGACCAAATCTCCACAGATTTGCTCAGATCTCCGTAGATTTACTCAGATCTCCGCTGATTTGCTCAGATCTGCGCAGATCTGAGCAAATCTCCGAGGATTTGCTCAGATGAGTGCCGGGCAATCCAGCGCATTGGATTTTTTGGTCAAATCTTGGCTGCGCAAGTCAGATCACCGGTTGGGCCGGGCAAATTTCGGTTGCGCCGGTGACGACCGGTGCGCCGGCCAAAATTTTCCTGCGCAGCCAGCGCAACGGTTGCGCTGACCAGAATTCGGTTGCGCAGCCGGCGCAACGGATTTTCTGGCTGCGCAGGGCTACCAGATCCGGCAGATCTTCTCCGGCTCCTTGTACAGCGCCTGGCCGGGCTTGCAGGAGAAGGCCTGGGCGAACTCGGGCATGTTCACGACGACGCCATTGATCCGATACTGGTGCGGCGAGTGGGGATTGACGCGGGCGCTCAGGCGCAGGGCCTCGGGACGGTCGCCGCCGCAGTCCCACTGGGCGAAGCCGACGAAGAAGCGCTGCTCGGGCGTGAGGCCGTCCTGCGGCTGGAGCTTCTGGCCCTGTGTCTCCTGCTGCCAGGCGAGGTACGCGAGGATGAGACCGCCCAGATCCGCCACGTCCTCCCCCAGGGTGAGCTGGCTGTTGATCTTGATGTCGTCCACCACCGTGTACTGCGCGTACTGGTCGGTAACGCATGCCGCCCGTTTGCGGAACTCCTTGTCGTCCTCCGGCGTCCACCAGTTGCGCAGGGTCCCCAGGGCGTCGAACTGCCGCCCCTCGTCGTCGAAACCGTGGGTCAGCTCGTGGCCGATGGTGCCGCCGGTGTTGCCGTAGTTGGGGGCGGCGTCCAGCTTGGAGTCGTAGAGCGGCGGCAGCAGCACGGCGGCCGGGAAGTTGATGTCGTTCATGAACGGGTTGTAGTAGGCGTTGACCGTCTGCGGCGTGATCCCCCACTCGCCGCGGTCGACCGGCCGGCCGATCTTGGCGAGGTCGCGGCGCGTCTCGAAGTCGCCCGCACGCTCCACGTTCCCCGCGAAGTCGCCGCGCCGCACTTCGAGCGCCGAGTAGTCGCGCCATTGGTCCGGGTAGCCGACCTTGTCCCGCATGGTCTGGAGCTTGACCAGCGCCTGCTTTTTGGTCGCGGGGCTCATCCAGGGGGACTGCTCGATGCGCGCCGCCATGGCGTCGCGGATCTGCTTCACCATCCTCACCGTGTCGGTCTTCACCTGGGCCGGGAAGGCCTTGCGGACGAAGACCTCCCCCAGCGCCTCGCCCAGGTCGCGGTCGAGCCAGGAGACGCAACGCTTCCAGCGCGGCGACTGCTGCTTCACCCCCGTCAGGTAGGCGCGGTAGAAGTCGAAGTCCGCCTGCACGAAGGGGGTGGACAGGTAGGGGGCGGCGACCCTCGCGAGCTGGAGGCGGAGATAAGCCCGGAGGTCGTCGAGAGAGGCGGTGGCGAGCTGCTTGTTCACCTCCTGGAAGAACTTGGGCTGAGTGACGTTGAAATCCTCGAGGTCTGCCTGGCCGAGGGCCTTGAGATAGACGTCCCAGCGGAAAGACGGGGTGAGCGCCTGGAGCTCCTTGCGCTTCATGGGATGGGCGGTCTTGTAGGGATCGCGGCGCTCGACCAGAGTGAGAGAGGCCTTGGCGAGGGCGGTCTCCAGGCGCAGCACGGCGTCCGCCTCTCGCAAACGATGCGCCGGTTTCGGATCGCCCAGCAGCTCGAAGAGCTTCTGGACATAGGCCCGGTAGTGCTCGCGGGTCTCCTTGGACTTGGCGTCGTCCTTGGTGTAATCCTCGGGCGAGGGCAGGCCCAGGCCGCCGGCAAAGGCGAAGCCGATGACCCGGGAGGCGTCCCGGGGGTCCTGGCCGGAGCCGAAGCCGAAGAGCATGGCGCCTGCGTCGCCTTCCAGGTGCAGGCGGCCGATCAGGGCTGCCAGCTCGGACCTGGACTTCAGCCCGGCGATGGCCGCCAGGTCCGGCTGCAAGGGAGCGGCCCCGGCCTTCTCGATGACGGGCTCGTCCATGCAGGAGGCGAAGTAGTCGCCGATCTTCTGGGTGTTGGCGTCGCGCCCGGGCACGGGACGGGCCGATTCCTCCAGCGTCCCCCAGAGGAAGCGCTGGTTGTCCTCCTCCATCTTCGCGTAGACGCTCCACCGGGGGCGGTCGGCCGGAATCGGATTCTTCTCCAGCCACTTGCCGCAGGAGAACTTGTAGAGGTCGGCGCACGGGTCGACCGACCGGTCCATCACCGACACATCCAGGCTCGGCGTATAGGGGAGAGCCGTGAGGGGCCGCTCCTAGGCGGCGGCCGGCGCTGCGGCCAGGGTGAGGAGAGCGAGGGTCGAGAGGACGGCGAGACGCTGGATCATCGAGAGACTCCTTCAGACAGAGAGACGCCAGAGGCGGCCGGGCCGCCGGAGAGAGTATCTACGAAATGGGGAGGGGATGGTTGCGACGCTCCCCTACTGCGGCGCGATATAGACGACGTTCAGGTCGAGCCCCTCGAAGCGGTCCGCGGGCACTCCGAAGGTCAGCCCGAGCACCTCCTTGGGAATGGGCTGGAACCCCTCGGAGATCCCGATGTCATTTGGGGAGCTGTTGTTGAAGATGACGAGCATGCGCATCACGTCGTCCCCGACGTTCTCGATGTAGTGGAACCAGCCCTGCGGCAGGATGGCGATCTGGCCGGTTTCGAGGTCGAACCTCTCCCACTCGCCGTCCGGGAAGCCCAGGCCGATGCGGGCCTTGCCGGCGAGGCAGTAGTCGAGCTCGGCGGCGTCCGGATGCCAGTGCGGGATGCGCACGGCGCCCGGCTGGAGAGTCAGCAGGTAGACCGAGAGGCCATTGCCGGCCAGCTCCGTGAACGTGCTCTGATTGGCCTCCTGGATCGTCCCACCCTTGGCCACGACCTGCGGCGGGCTGCCCGCGAGGTCGTACTTGAACGGCGATTTCCGCTCCATGGTCTCCTCCTGGCGCCGGTGTCCTCTGGGAACGGCGCGGTCTGTCGACGTGAACAGGGCGGATTTTAGCAGCACTCTCGAAGACAGGCTCCCAGCTCGCCGGCGGCTCAGCCCTGCAGCCGCCGGGCGAGTTGCTCGGCCCGCTGCTGGTTGGCCGCCGAAGCGTCCGGGGCCTTGAGCTCGCGGCGGGCCACGGAGGCCACCTTGAGATCCCGCTCGGCGGGGGCGAGACCGTGGTCGTGGAGGGCGTCCCAGGTCTGGCTCACCACGATCGCCTCCAGGTTCTGGACGCGCTCCTGGAGGGCCTCGTTGATCTTCCGCACCTCGGCCATCTCACGCTCCAGCTCGCCGGTGGAGGCGCCGAGCTGGCGCTGCTTGGCCTTGAACTTCACCCACTCCTTGAAGGTTCCGGCGAGAATCGCCGTGATGGGGATCAGCACCCAGATCCAGCCGAAAAACATCGCCTGCCCTCCTCTTGAAAAGAGATCCGCCGGAGCCTAGCCCTGCAGCCGCTGGGCGAGTTGCTCGGCCCGCTGCTGGTTGGCCGCCGAAGCGTCCGGGGCCTTGAGCTCGCGGCGGGCCACGGAGGCCACCTTGAGCTCCCGCTCGGCCGGGGCGAGCCCCCGGTCGTGGAGGGCGTCCCAGGTCTGGCTCACCACGATGGCCTCCAGGTTCTGGAGCCGCTCGAGGACGGTCTCGTTGGCCTGACGCAGACCCGCGACCTCGCGCTCCAAGTCGTGCGTGGAGGTGCCGAGCTGGCGCTGCGTGGCCTGGAAGCGAAGCCAACTGCGGAAGCCCCTGGTGACGATCGCCGCAATGGGGATCAGGACCCAGATCCAGGTCATCTCCATGGTTTTGCCATCCTTTCGAAGCACGCCAAAGATACGCCGTCCCGATGCGGCGGAGGGTTTACCCCTCAGGGGATTGTACGCTGAGGCGCGTTCGGGGTTTTGGCATGCCAGGAGCCGGCGGGAGGGGGTACCTCGGCCGGCACCAAGGAGTTCGAGGTCAAGAAGTAGCGAGTTGGGGGAAAAGGGGCGCCCGACTCGGGGCGCCCCTGGGTTGGTCGTTCGACTAAGGGCAGGACTGCGAGTCCGGGATGCACGACTGGTGGTTGCCCTGGACGCAGCAGTGATACCCCTGGATGCAGAGCAGGGTGCAGGCCTGGGCGTGGACCGGACGAGGAACGCTCACGAGGGCCGCGCAGGAAAGCCCCAGAGCGAAGAGAAGCGGTGTTAGTTTCTTCATGTGAGTACCTCTCGTTTCTCTTAATTTCCCCCACCATTGAGGGGTCACCTTTTATCTTTCGCAAGGTCCATGCCACCGGCTCCTTTCCTCAGGAAGGCGGCCTGCGCCTCCCATGAATGCCGGAATGGCATCTCCGCGGGTCCGACCTGTTGTCTCCCATTCGTTCCTCCCGCGCACTCCCTCTGAAGAGCCTCACACCAGGCCGCATTTGGATGTTCCGGGTCCTGGTGTACAGTGGCTGACTACCATGACCCTCGCCACCGACTGGTCCACCGCTACCTGGTCTCCGACCTCCTGGCAGACGAAGCCGGCGCTGCAGCAGCCGAGCTATCCGGACGCCAGGCGGGTGGAGGAGGCGGTGCGCGAGCTGTCGCTCCTGCCGCCGCTCGTCACCTCCTGGGAGATCGAGCGGCTCAAGGGCCAGCTCGCCGAGGCGGCGCGGGGGGAACGGTTCCTTCTCCAGGGGGGCGACTGCGCCGAGAGCTTCGAGGAGTGCACCTCGCCGGCGATCACCAGCAAGCTCAAGATCCTGCTCCAGATGAGCCTGGTGCTGGTGCACGGCGCCCGCCGCCGGGTCACCCGGGTGGGGCGCTTCGCCGGGCAGTACGCCAAGCCGCGCAGCGAGGACCTGGAGACGCGGGACGGCGTCACCCTGCCGTCCTACCGCGGCGACCTGATCAACCGCATGGCCTTCACCGCCGCCGACCGCACGCCGGACCCCCGGCTCATGCTCCGCGGCTACGAACGGGCGGCGCTCACCATCAACTTCATCCGTGCCCTGATCGACGGCGGCTTCGCCGACCTCCACCACCCGGAGTACTGGGACCTCGACTGGGTGCAGCACTCGCCCCACGCCGACGAATACCACCGCCGGGTGGCGGCCATCCGCGACTCGCTCCACTTCCTGGAGTCGCTGGCCGGCCCGCAGTCGGGAGAGATCAACCGGGTGGACTACTTCACTAGCCACGAGGCGCTGCAGCTCCTCTACGAGCAGGCGCAGACCCGGCAGGTGCCGCGCCGGGCGGGCTGGTACAACCTTTCCACCCACTTCCCCTGGCTGGGGATGCGCACGGCGCAGGTGGGCGGCGCCCACGTCGAGTATTTCCGCGGCATCGCCAATCCGGTCGCCGTCAAGGTGGGGCCGGCGATGACGCCCGACGGGTTGCTGGAGCTGGCGGACGTCCTCGATCCTCAACAGGAGCCCGGTCGCCTGACCTTCATCCACCGCTTCGGCCACGCCAGGATCGCGGACAAGCTGCCGCCCCTGCTCGACGCCGTGCGGCGGGCGGGGCGGACGGTGCTGTGGGTCTGCGACCCCATGCACGGCAACACCGAAACCCTTTCAAACGGCTACAAGACGCGGCGCTTCGAGAACATCCTCACCGAGCTCGAGGCGGCTTTCGACCTGCACGAGCAGGCCGGCGGCCAACTGGGCGGCGTCCACTTCGAGCTCACCGGCGACGACGTCACCGAGTGCATCGGCGGCGCCCGCGGCATCCGCGAAGACGACCTGCGGCGCGCCTACCGCTCGCAGGTCGATCCGCGGCTCAACTACGAGCAGGCGCTGGAGATGGCGTTGCGGATCGCGGAGCGGATGGCCAAGACTGCCGGCCCGTCTCGAAACCTCAACGCAATATAGTCATAGGATCGATGCGTGCTGCTCGCCACGCCGGCAGGAGAAGCGCGAGGAGTGCCGCCCCCGCAAGGATGACAACGCTAACCCCGAGCAGCAAGGGATCCTGGGCACTCACTTCGAAGAGCACCGACGACCCCGCCCAACGCCCGATCATCCACACTCCCCCCAGCCCGAGAATCAAACCGGCCACCACGTCCGGAAGGCGTTCGGATATTACCTGACGAACCACGCGGGACGGTGGGCTTCCTAGAGCCAGGCGTATCCCCAGCTCACGAAAGCGTTGACTGACCAGTTGCGTGGTCATGGCGTAAATGCAGCTTCCCGAGAGCACAAGACCGAGAAGGCCCAGGGCGAGCACGAGCCGAAGAGCCCATCGGTCCGGAGTTGACAGGACCTCGATCCGGTCTTCATAGGTGCCGAAGGCGTCAAAGGCCAGGTGGGGATCGATTCCCCAGATGCGTTTACGGGCAGCGTCCAGAGCCGCCGCCAGCGGACCCTGCGACCGCACCACCAGACGAACTTGTCCCAAGGGTACCTGGTCTTCCGGCACGTAGACGGTCGGCACCGGCTCTCCCTTGAGGCCACCGAACTTTACGGCTCCAACGACGCCAATGATACGCCGCCGGACATCGGGCCACGGCGTCAACACCAAGGGCCGGCCGATGGGATTTTCGCTACCGAAGAACTGCCGGGCCAGCACTTGATCGATGATCGCCACAGGCTCACCGCCCGTCCGGTCCTGGGCGGCGAAATCGCGCCCCGCGAGGAGAGGGATTCGCAAAGTAGAAAAGAAGCCGGGGGTCACGGTATTGAAGGTTGCGGCCACCTGGTTTTTCGTGGCCAACTCGTGGTGCTCCGGCAGAGAGAACCAGATCCCTCCCCCAGGGTCAAGAACCGGCAAGCGCAGCCCCGCAGCCGCAGCCGAGACGCCTGGAATGCCGCGCAGCGCTTCCACTGCCTGGGAGGTGAAGCTGCGCAGGCGAGCGGGGTCATAGCTCTCGTTGGGGAGCTTCAGATCGATGGTCGCGAGACTCGCGGGATTAAATCCCAGATGCACCGACTGTAACCGTGCGAAGCTGGCATACAGAAGAGTGCCACTCGCGATCAAGACCAGAGCCAGGCCGAGCTGAGTTACCAGCAGCAGCCTATGGAGGCGACGCTGACGAGGCCCGGGCGAAGACTGTATGGCTCCTTCCCTGAGATGAGTCAACAGGCTTCTCCTGCGCATGGCGAGAGCCGGAACGAACCCGAGAATTAAGCCGCTCGCCAGCGCGATGCCGAGAGAAAAGGCAACGACTGGACCGTTCAGGCCAAGACTCAACAGGCCGAGCGGGTGCTGCGGCAAAACACGGCCGAAGAAGCTCAGGGTCAGCCACGCGAGCGCAACCCCGAGGCCCCAGCCCAGGAGCGCCAGCACCAGACCTTCGGCCAGCACCAGCCCGGTCACCTCGCCCTGTGAGGCCCCCAGAACCAGGCGGAGAGCGAGATCCCGTTGCCGCGCCAAGATTCGCGCCAGTAGGATTTGAGCCGTATTGGCGCTGACTCCAAGCACGATCACCAGGGTCAGGCCAAAGAGCAGGAGCATGGACGTCCGGCGGTCTCCGACCAGGCGTTCCCGGAGGCTCTCCACTTCAAAGGTGAGACCGCGGGTGATTTTAGGAGCCGCAGGCCGCAGAACCGCAGCGATGCGCGCAAGGTCGCTGCTCGCTTTATCCACTCCAGCTCCGGGTTTGAGCCGGGCGATGGTCTGAAAATAGAAGCCGCCGAAGTCCTGCGGCGCAATCCCTCCGAAGCCCAGGGGAATCCAGAGTTGCGCCGCGAGGGGGTATTGGAACTCGGGAGGCATCACCCCGACGATTTGGTACCACCGCCCGTCGAGCACGAGGCTTTTGCCAACTACCGTGGGGTCCGCCCCGAAACGGGACTTCCACAACGAGTCGGTCAGGATAGCCACGGACCCGTTGCCGAAGATCATGGTCTGGGCGGAAGTCAAGAGGCCATCGTCGGCGTTGAAGAGCCTGCCCAGAGCCGGCCTCGTAGCGCCCAGAACGAAGAAGGACGGCGTGACGCTGGCGACCTTGACTCGCACCGGCTCACCCCGCTCGGTGAGGGTACGGTCGGTCACCTGCAGTGACGCAAGGCTCTGAAATGAGCTTTGGTGCTCGGCGATGGCTAGAATACTGGCCGCAGACATCGGAGCCGCGCCTCCCAATTCGGGCAGGTTTTGTGACACCGCCAGAACCCGGTCTGCCTCGGGAAGGCCGAGCGGTCCCATCAGAAGATGCTGAACCAAGCTGAAGACCGCAACGGCTGCACCGAGACCACACGCCAAGGGCAGAACCGTGGCTGCCAGGAAGCTCGGGCGCCGGACGAACGAACGCAGCAACGCCATCACCTGTCGGATCATGATCGGCCTCACGCGGCTGTCGCCGCAACCATGGGCTCCACCTGGTTTTCAACCAACCGGAAATAGCGTCCCCTCCGGGCCATCATGTCATCGTGGGTACCCGACTCGACGATGCGGCCGTTATCGAGGACGAGAATCCGGTCGGCATTCCGGACCGTAGCCAACCGATGGGCGACGATGAGTGTCGTCCTGCCGGCTCTCTGCCGCTCGAGGGCTTCCTGGATCAGCCGCTCAGAAATCGTGTCCACCGCCGACGTAGCCTCGTCCAGAATCAGAATCGGCGCTTGCTTGAGCAGGGCGCGGGCGAGGGCGAGACGCTGGCGCTGGCCTCCCGACAGCTTGACGCCGCGCTCGCCGACTTCAGTCTCGTAAGCTGCCGGCAGCCGGAGGATGAACTCCTCTGCATTCGCCTGCCGGGCGGCCCGTTCGATCTCCGCATCGCTCGCTTCGAGGCGACCATAGCGAATGTTCTCCCGGATCGTCCCAGCGAACAGGAACGTATCCTGGGTGACAAGCGACACCTGGCGACGCAGCCATCCAAGCTCCAATTCACGAAAATCGTTGCCATCGAGCAATAGGCGACCCGCGCTCGGATCGTAAAAGCGGCAGACGAGTTGCAGAAGGGTGGTTTTTCCGGCGCCGCTCAACCCGACGATGCCCACCGTCTCGCCCGGCTCGAGGGTCAGCGAGACCCGCTCGAGGACCGGGCAGTCTGGAGCATAGGCGAAGCTGACTCGATCGAATTCCAGGCGGCCCACAGGACGTTCCACTGTCCGGGCATCCGGGCGGCTGCAAATCGCTGGCTTGAAGTCCAGGATTTCGAACACCCGTTCGGACGCTCCGGCCAGGTTGCTCAGGTCTCCGTATTGCTGCGCCAGTTGTGCAATCCCCTGCGCCACGCTCTGCGAGTAGAAAAGAAACGCGACCAAGTCGCCCATCGTCAGACGACCGGCCAGCACTTCGAGGCCTCCAAACCAGAAGAGGGCGATGCTGGCACTTGAGGTGGAAAGGTTTACCAGCGCTCGGAAAAAAGAGTTTAGTCTTGCGGAGACAAGCGCCGTCTGGAACACAGAGGCGAGGAGACTAGTGTAACGCTTGGTCTCGAAGCGGCTTCGGTCGAAGGATTTCACCACCAGGATACCGGACAGGACCTCCTGGGCGAAAGCCATGGATCGTCCAACCTTATCCATCGCCTGGCGGGCAATGCGTTGCAGCCGAGGGCCGTAGAACTTCGAGATGAAGGTCGCCGCTGGCGCGGCGAGGGCCACGATCAGGGCCAACCGCCAATTCAGCACCAGCATGACTACCATGGCGGCAACGACCTGGAAAAGGGTAAGGACTGAGCTCACCAGATTTTCGCTAACCGCCGCGCGCACTGCCGCAGCGTCGTTTCCCAAACGGGACGTCAGATCGCCGATCCGGCTGTCGCGGAAGAATTGCACATCCAGGTTCTGGAGGTGCTCGAAGAGTCGGGTCCGGAGGTCTATGGCGACCCGCTCGGCCGCGATGAGCAGGCAGAAAGTGCCGGCGTAAGAGACCACGAAGCGGAACAGGAAGAGACCCACCAGACAGAATGCTAATTGGTGCAGCAACCGCGCATCCCGATGACGCAGCGCCGTGTCGAGAAGCGACCGGACGCCGAGAGGCAGGCTGAGCGAGACCAGGGTCGCGCACACAAACAACACGAAACCCGAAACGAGGAGCCAGCGATACGGCCGGGCGAGCCGCAGTATCCGACCGAGTGCCGAAAAGATGCGGCCGGTGACCGGTCGGGCGGGAATGACAACTTGAGTCGTCGAGTTGCTCATAGCTCACCTCGCGCCGACCAGAACCTGGCCCGCAATGGTTAGGGACCTTTCTGCTGCCCGGGCCTTGATCAAGCTGTCGACCATGAGCAACCGTGGTTTCGACGGGTCAAGCAGCCGGTCGAAGAACATTCCGATCCCGGCGGCACCCCAACCGAAGTCGCAGCAGATCCGATGATGTTCCTGGCCCACATAGGCGAAGCCCTCGTCGCGCGGTATCCGGTGCTGGAGGAGTGCCTCGGCAATATAGAACGCGCTGTTCAGATACTTCTCATCACCCAGGTATGCGTAGCAGTCGAGAAGCAACTCGCCAAATCCGGCTAGGCCGAAGTCGTGCCAGATCTTATTGGTGTACCGCTCTGCCACGGAGGCGGCGCAGCGCTCCGCCCAGGCGCGGAGCTCGGAATCGCCGGTCAACGCGTAGGCTCGGAGCAGCACGGCACCGATTCCGGCCGTCCCGAACCAGAGGTGGGGTGACTTCGGCTCGGAGGGCGGCGCATTGGTCACGGGATACCAGAGAAGATGAGCCCCCAACGTCTGGCGGTGCGCGAGGTCGAATCGCAGAGCCTCCAGCGCTAAGTCGAGGAACTCCGGCTTGTCCGTCGTGGCCGCCAGATGCAGGAGGAACAAGCCAATCCCACTCGGCCCTTCGACCAAGCCGTGCGGCGAGCGCTCAGGCGCAGCCCAGGTCACTCCTTCAGGTGTCACGTGGGCGCTCCGAGCGAGCTCGCGTCCGAAATTGAAGGCCTCCTCGAGGAATCGGGCCTCTCCCAGGCGATGCCAGAAGTGGAGCTGAGCGAGCCCCCAACCCGCAGCGCCGAAATATAGACTCTTATCTTGTTGGAGGATGGGAGACTTGGCTCCGAGCTCGAGGAGCCGAAGCGCCTGCTCCGGCCGACCACTCTCCAGCAGGAGGAGTGCGACCCCGGCCAACCCGCGTGCCAGGCCGGGAGGGCAGAGGTGCGACACGGCCTGCCGTGCGATCCAATCGAGCACTTCCGCCGGCACCTTCCCTTCCGCTCGCAGGAGAAAGAACGCAGTACCGGCGGCGCCATACTGCAGGTTGACCGGATTGGTAAAGTAAACTTCGGCTGAGCTCGGCCAGAGCGCGTCCTCACGTGACAGCCGCGTCTTGGCGTGGATGAAGTTGGCCAGCCCCTCGATCGTATCCCTAACCTGGGGCCTTAGATCCGACTCCGGCCGGAGGGTGTCCGGGACTTGGCCGAAGTGATGGAAGAGCGGCTGATCGTCGCGAGGCTCGGGGAGCGACCGCAGAAATTCCTCGCAGTGATCAAGGTCCCAGCGCAGTTCCGGATCTCGTTCGATGAGACCCCGTATTAGAGTCGAGAGCTCGCCCGGCAGACGGAGGTCGCGGAGGGTCAGGTCGAGGGCGGCTAAGATGCCGTCCCGGTTGAGGTCGAGACCGCTGGCATTGAAGGTCAGGATATCGAGCAGTAAGGCCCCTAGTGAGTAGTGGTCGTCTTGGAACGTCGGCGTCAGGGATACGAGCTGTCCCGGCGAGGCGTAGCCCGGCGTCTGAACCCAGAGCACCGAGTCCCCCTCTCCGATCTCGTAGGCGAACTCAAGATCTATGAATCGGATTGCCCCATCTGGCATTACCAGGGTGTTGTTACGAGTCAGGTCGCGCAGAACGACCCCATGGGTATGGACCTGCCGGAGCGCGGCGACAAGCTTCAAGGCTGTGTCGCGGAACATCCTAAGGCACTCTGCCGGCGATTGTTCAGGCCGGGCGAAATAGAAGTTGAGTGCGTGTCCCCAGAGTGACTCTGCCACGATCCGCTCCTGGACCAGAAAGAGATGCTCCCACTCTTGGAACAGGTCGACAAATTGCGGTAGCAGCCCGGTCGCGGCCAACCGCTGAAGGATACGAGCCTCTTTCTGCAGCAGAAGGAAACCCCCGACATCATCCTGGACTACCCCGAGTAGAGGTCGTGCTTCGCGCACCACCACCTCGCGAGCGGTTTGAGTGTCGACTGCACGGTAGATTCCACCGACAGCGCCAAAGCGGATCGAGGACTTGACCTGGTACCGACCTCGCAGCAGGACTCCCCCTTCTCCCGGAGGAGAAAGCGGGGAACGCTCCGAAAGCGGATCTCGCACCCAGGAAGGCAGGTGGAAGTAGCCCTGCCGCTCATCCGGCTGCCAGTTGCCGTCAGGGCCTTCGATCAGAGGAGTGAGAAATCCCGTGCGCTCCACCCGCCGTCGGGATATATGCTCGCCGTATCGATAGAAGATGGTCCGGCTGTCCTTGTAGGGCCGGTCGGAAAGGATATACGGCCCCACTAGGTCGGAGGTTCGGGCGTGTAACTCCTCGATCACCGCGATGAACTCGTCGTCACTGCGTGGATAGATGGTCATAAACTTGCCGGCTCCGGACCGCGACCAGCCCTTGGATAAAGAGATTCGAAGCATTACCTCATCGGAGACGAACTTGAAGGCGATGCCGCGCTCAACCAGCAGCGGAATAGTACGCTTGATCGTCTGCCGGGCGCTGGACGGAGCCGCGGAGACGTGGATCTTCCAACCCTGCTGGAGGAAGCGGTAGTCTTGCGGAGCGCTGTGCGTCCAGAACCCGCGGGCGCTGATCTCCCAACCCAATGGAAGGAATTCCTCGACGAGTTGTCGGAAGTCGGGATCCGGGGAGTAATGATCCAGGCTCTCATAGTAATCTGGATGCGAGAATGTGTAAGCGAAGAAGGGTTTATCACTGAACATTGCGCAGCCTCCAGAAGTGTATCCCCTCGGCGCCGGGCCGAGGGGATCTCGGGTTGCCTGTGCCTGCCACTCGAAGCGAGGTCGTTACCAGGAAGCGTCGTGCAGTGAAGCGCCCTTGACCGGCGTGCTCGTCATTGAGAAACAGCTCGTATTCGAAACGCAACTGATCGATGACTGAGCGCACCCGCCGCTACCACCGTCGCCACCACCATCGTCAATACCATTGAACATCTGAAGCGAAAGGATGTTGTCCATCATGACCGTAGTCTCCTCTTAGCATGGGCGCTGCAGGTTATCCACAACGCCTTTAGACCTCTTTGCAACGGCTTTATAGAATGCATGAGACGTGCCAGCGCATTAAGACTCAAAAACCTATCTATTTCCCCCTTTCGGGGTAATCCGTTACTCGCAGTTGGGTAAAGCTTTGCACATGCCTGTCTAGATGCTACGCGGTACATATTTTGGGCGGGAAGATGCAGATCCCCAATCAACTGTTCTACGACTCCGTGTGGTGGCCCACATCGGATGCGAGTTGTGGGCAGGGAGGCGGCGGGCGAGCCGGGAGCCAGGAGGGAGCTACGCTCTTTCGATCTTCTTCTCGATCAGGAGAGATCGCGAGCTGCAGGTATTGCGCGAGCTAAATACGCGCCAATGCGGGTTCCTGGTCGCCCTGGTTGCAGTGTCCGGGCCGTGTAGGTCACCGGCCGGAAACCTGGCGGTTCCCAATGTGTGCAGGGCTAACCTTGCGGAGGCGGTGGCGGTGCGTAGACGTTGCAAGTAAACTCCGTGCACGCCGAGGCCGTGGTATCTCCTCCGAACACCTCCGCCAGAGTCTCCTCCAGCAGGGCTTCCAACTCTCCTCTGCGCACCGCCTCGGCACCGATGCGGAACGCGGCACCGTTGAGGCAAGTCATCTCGTCAGACGTGCGAGACTTTTTCATGGCTCATCTCTCCTCGTCGGATAACAGCTCAAGGTTCACAGATCGCAAACCCGCTGCTGCACCCGCGCCGGCCCGGCTCCGGAGACGTGCTCCAGGTAGGCTTCGGCGACGCTGGCGCGGAAACGGTTCGCGAAGCCGTCGCAATAATTGGAATTGAAGGCTCCGTTCTGATCCAGGGCCAGGATGGCGCAGCCGCCGCCGCAGTGCAGGGCGTAGCGGCAACGCCGGCAAACGGGATTGCTGGCCACGGTGCGGCCGTGCCAGAGTTGCAACTGGTCACTGCGGAGCTCGACCTCGCCTTCAGGCGTCACTTTGCCGATGCTGACATTGGGATCTCCCGTCCGCTCCCAGCAGGTGTAGATGTCGCCGAAGGGATCGAAGATGTACATGCGGTCGTGCGCGCTGCAGAAGCTCGGCCGCAGGCTGGGTAGAACCTCGCGGCGGTCGGCGAAGATACGGCTCGCTTTCGCACGCATTCCTTCATCGGGCCGGGCCAGCACGCTTAGATTCGGGTGCTCTTCGCGCATCCGGGTCAGCGCACGATCGAGATCCCAGGAGCTGAAAGTCGTTTTCGCGTCGGTCTTGCCGTTGCCAGAACGGACCGGCGAGGTGTAGGCGCCAAAACCGGGGGAGCGGTCCCAGCCGCGGGCGACGATCTCGTCCGCAATCGCCGGCAGGTTGGCGAGGTTGGTGCGGTCGACGTTCAGCCGCACGCTCACGGCCACGCCAAGTTCGAGCGCCATGGTGATGTTGCGGGCGATCCGCTCGTAAGAGCCCGAGCCATCCGCGTAGATCCGACGTTTGTCGTGCTCCTGCGGCGGGCCGTCGAGTGTGATCTGGAGGCGGGCGATGCCGGCCGGGCCGAGGAGGTCGCGATAGGCGTCGATCTCGGTGCCGTTGGTGACCGCCCAGAAATCGGCCTCCCCCATCTCAAAAGCTTTCATCGCGATGTGCTCGACGATCTCGCGGTTGGCGGCCAGCAGCGGCTCGCCGCCGAAGAAGCCGATGTTGCGGCGCCGCGCCGCCTGCGGAGGGAGGCCGTGCAGCTCCTCGAGTCGCGGCAGGGCGGCGAAGATGCGGTCGACGACCGGCTTGCGCATGGAGCGCAGCAGGTGCTTGAAGCTGCAATCGGTGCGCATGTGGTCCTGATAGCAATAGGAGCACCGCAGGTTGCAATCGTACGTAGGCATGAAGATGTAGCTCGGCGCCTGCCGCAGCGCGCGCTCGTGAAGCTTCACGGCGAGGCGCGAGAAAAAGGTTTCTTCTTCGGCCGGGGAAAGCTCGGTCAAGTAGCCCTGGTCGCGGAGCCGGTCGATCGTCGCATCGGAAACCGTGCCGGCCGCGGCAGACTCAGGCTCCGCGCTCCAATCTCCATACAGCGGTTTTGCCGAACGCCTGGCTTCGCGGGAACGCAGGAAGGCGGCCACGCTGCCCGAGACACGGTCGTAAGCGCCGGTATAGCCGTGAACCAGCAGGACGTCTTCCTTGTCATCCGGCAGCTTGACGAAAATCGTGTAACTGCTCGTACGAAGCATCGTGCCCCTCGGCTTTCGTTCTCGTTCGGTTGATCGTTGCTGCTGAGCGACGCCAACGGCCTTGTGCAAGGGGTGGGCCAGGCCTGGAAAATACGGAAAAGCTGAGGTTTCGGTCGGCGGCGAGCCGCAAAGAGGGCAGGGCTGGGTAAAGGGTTACCCATGACCGGGTAAGCGCCTACCCCGCCGCCCCCCCCGGGTGCCCCGGGAAAAGCCTTTAAAGGATGGCACGGGGGCTGCACAAGCCAGGGATATACTTCGTCTGGGAGACACGGACGACAGAGACCCGAAGGGAGAGACAGTGTTCTTCGCGATCGTCAAAAAAGAGCTGCGCAATCACCTTGCGAGCTTCCGCTTCTGGGTCGGAGCGCTGCTGACGATCGTCCTGGCGTATTCCTCCACCCTGATCGCGGCGCGGGACTACGACCTCCGGCTCGAGAGCTATCGGCAGCGCGTCGCCAGCGCAGAGCGGGAGCTGCGGACCGTTTCGGTGTACTCCTACCTCCAACCTCTCGTGGTACGGCCGCCGGAGCCGTTGAGCGTTCTCGACCAGGGCTTCGACTCCCGCCTGGGCACGGAGGTAGTGATCCATTTCTTCGCCATCCCCGCCGAGGCCACGGCGGGCTACGAAGGCAATGAGCTCCTGGTCTCCCTGCCCACGGTGGACCTGACCACCATCGTCAGCGTGGTCCTCGGCCTGCTGGCCCTGCTCCTCACCCACGACGCGATCGTCGGCGAACGGGAGGATGGGATGCTGCGAGCGGTGTTTGCCAACGCTGTGACGAGGCGAACCCTGCTCGCCGGCAAATTCGCCGGTGGCCTCCTGACGCTGTTTCTGCCTCTGGCGGCCGGGCTCCTGGTGAGTCTTTCGCTGTTCCGCTTCGAGGTGAAGGCCTCGCTCGCAGCGGATCAATGGCTGCGTATCGCGGGCCTGGCAGGAGGGTACGTCGTCTATCTTTCCGTCATGCTGCTGCTGGGCCTTCTCCTCTCGCTTTATTTCCGCAGCGCGTCCAGGGCGCTCGGCCTCTCGGTCTTCGTCTGGTTCGTCCTCACGATCGTCATTCCCGGTGCGGCACGAGCGGTGGCCAGCGATCTGGTCGAAACCGAGGTTGCCCGGAGGAGCTCCGAGCGAGAGGTCGCCGAGCTCACGGCCGAATTGGACCGGCGTCTCGCCGCGGAGCTCCGGGGGGACCCGCTGCGCGCCTCCTTCAACGGCCACAGCCCCATCTCCGTTGCCGATGGAGAGCACCGGGCGGTCCGCTATCGAAACGGCTCCGCCGCCTACTACGATTCGCTCGCGGACTACTACCGTTTCGAGGTGGAGTCCGGGGCCCGGCACGCCGCGCAGGTCTTTGCAGCTCAGCAGCATTACGAGGCGAGACTGCGCGCCGGGGAGAGGCTCGGGGCGGTCCTGGCCGTGGTCTCGCCCGCTTTCCTCCTCGACCTCTTGTCGGAGTCATTCTGTGGCACGTCCGTCGCCGAGCACGACCGTTTCCTGGCCGCCTGCCGCCGTTACCGGCTCGCGCTCCTCGCCTACATGGAGCGCCAGGGCGCGTTCCGGTCCTGGCGCTGGTTCACCGACGATCCGCTCTCGGGACTCCATCCCTGGCCGCGTTACCTCGGCCTGGCTCCCGAGGAGGTGACGCCGGACCGTGCGGGCCCGCTCTTCAGCCGTCTGAGCGAGCCCGAGGTGGCGGCCCGGGTGCGGCGGGACCAGGAAGCAATGCAACGCGATCCGTCGCGACGACTGGCCTTGGACGACATGCCCCGCTTTTCCTACCGCGGCTCGGATTTCTCCAGCTCCCTTCGCCAGGGGGCGGCCGCGGCCGGCGCTCTCCTGGCTTTCAACGTCCTCGCGGCCGCGGCCGCGTGGGCGCTCTTCCGGCGCTACGACCTGGGTTGAGCCGATGGCGGAGCGATTGAGGAACCTGCCCGTGCTGGAGACCGCTGGAATCACCCGGCCTTGGGCAATTGCGGGCGAGACCTCCAGCCGGGGCATCCTCGCGACGATCCTGCGGCACGAGGTCCGACAGTTGACCGCCACGTTCCGGTTTCGAGCCTCGGCCTTCCTCGTGATCTTTCTGATGGCGCTCGCGGCGGTGACCGCGGCGGCGAGGTACCACGGCGAGGGCCTGGAGCAGGCGGCTCTGGCGGACGATCATGCCCGGGAGCTCGCGGGCGCCACGGTCGATCGGACCGTCGAAATCCTGCAACCGGCGGTCAAGCCTCCCTGGCGGCTCTCCCTGGTGGTCGACGGCGGCCAGTCGGCGACGCCCGACGCCTACAGCCAGGCGGCGAGCCCTCTGGTGCCCCCCCGGTTCTTCCGCATCAACCGCGGCAACGAGCGGCTCCCTCTCTCGAAGCCGCTCGACTGGAGCTTCGTGATCCAGTTCGTGCTCTCCCTCACCGCCTTTCTCCTGGGCTACGATGCGGTCTGCGGGGAGCGCCGGGCCGGGACCCTGAAGCTCGTGCTGACCTATCCCGTCGCCCGCTGGAAAGTCTTCACGGGCAAGCTCCTGGCGATCTGGGTCTCGCTGGCGGTGCCGTTCCTCGGCGCCGCGGCCCTGAGCCTGCTCGCCGCCCGCCTGGGAGGCATCCCCTTTCAGCTCGACGATCTGGCCAAGGCCGGCCTCGTGGCGGCCGTGGGCCTCTGGACCATCTTTTTCTCAGCGCTCGCCGCCCTGCTGATCTCCTCACTGGCGCGCGATTCCTCGACCAGCCTCGGCATCCTGGCGTGGCTCTGGGTGACGGCCGTGATCGTCGTGCCGGCGGTCGGCGGCCTGCTCGCCCATCGCCTGCAAGGCATCCCCTCCGAAGTCGAGAGCGGTCGGGAGATGAAGGCGATCGATCAGCGGATCGCCCGCGAGCACGCCGGCCGGGAGAGGCGATGGCGGCCGTTGAAGTGGGCGGCGGCCGACGGCTTCGCCTGGGAACGGGCCTCGGCGCAGGCGGAGACGCGGCGCTTCGCCCGGAAGGAGGAGGTCCGCCGCCGGGTCCTGCAACACAAGCTCGGACAGGCCCGGCTGGCGAGGAGCCTGGCGTCCCTCTCTCCCGCCGCGCTGACCGAGGAGCTGGCCGAACGGCTGACGGGCACGGGCCTGGAGCGCGATGCCAGCTTTCTCGCGCAGGCCTGGGCCTTCCGCCCGGTCCTGGCCGGCTGGCTGCGCGCCCTCGACGCGCGCGATCCGGAGAGTCCCCACATCCTCTTCTTCAAAGGCTACGTGTCGCAACGGCCGCTGGCGCAGGGAGAGCCGGAATCGATCCCGTGCTTCACCTTCCACGAGGCTTCCGTGCGCCAGGGCCTTGCCGCCGCAGGGTCCGCGCTGGCGCTTTTCGCCGGCGAGACGCTGGCGCTCGCCGCCGCCGCGCTGTTCTTTTTCTCCCGGTATGACGGAGGGTGAGCCATGATCGAGGCAGTCGATTTGAGCAAGCGGTATCCGAACGGCAGGCTGGCCCTCGACGCCCTGAACCTGACGGTCCAGCCGGGCGAGATCTACTGTCTGCTGGGAGCCAAGGGCGCCGGCAAGACGACCGCCATCAACCTCTTCCTGGGTTTTGCCGAGCCCACCGCCGGCAAAGCCTGCATCGACGGCGCCGACGTGGCGCAGGAGCCGTTGCGGGCGAAGGCCCGGGTCGCCTACCTGGCGGACACGACGGCCTTCTACCACCGACTCACGGTGCTGCAGAACCTGGACTTCTTCGCCCGCTTGGGCGGCCGGCGGTCTCTCAGCCGGCACGACTGCGAGATGGCCCTGCGCGAGGTGGGCCTCCCGGAGTCGGCCTTCGGTCAGCGGGTGTCGGAGGTCGGCCCCGGCGGCATCCGCAAGCTCGGCATCGCGGCGGCCCTGATGAAGGGGGCCCCCGCCCTGGTGCTCGACGAGCCGCTCTCCGGCCTCGATCCCAAGGCGGCGGCCGAGCTGGTGGAGATCCTCGAGGAGCTGCGGGATCAGGGTAAGGCGCTGCTGATCACCATGCAGGACCTCTTCTGGGCGCGCCAGCTCGCCGACCGCGTGGGGATCCTCCAGGAGGGGCGCCAGGCCTTGACCCGCTCGCGGGAGGAGCTGCGCTACGAGAACCTGGAGAAGCTCTATCTCGACTATATGCGCGGGGGCCTGCGTTCCGGGTCGCCGGTCGGGATCCCGCGGTCTGACTAGCCGGCGCTGTCGTCAGCCTCCCCTCCGCCCAGCCCGTACTGGCGCATCTTGTTGAACAGGGTCTTGCGGGAGATGCCCAGGCTCTCGGCCGTGACGGTGCGGCTGCCCTGGTGCTCGGCCAGGCGGGAGAGGATCATGATCCTCTCGAGCCGCTCCGTGGCCTCGGTCACCGCGTCCGCCAGGCTCAGGCGGGAGAGGTCGGAGCGCGGCAGCCCGCCGCCCTCGGCGGCCTCGCCCCGCACCCGGCCGGGCAGGTCGGAAAGCGTCAGGGTGTCCCCCTCGCACAGGATCATGGCCCGGCAGACCGTGTTCTCGAGCTCCCGCACGTTGCCCGGCCAGTCGTACTCGCAGAGGAGCTGGCGGGCGTCCGGCGCGATGGACGCAACGGCCAGGCCCAGCTCGCGGTTGAAGCGGTCGACGAAGTGATCGATCAGCAGCGGCAGGTCGGCCCGCCGCTCGCGCAGCGACGGCAGGCGGACGTGCACCACGTTCAGCCGCCAGAAGAGGTCTTCCCGGAAGCGGCCCTCCCGCGACTCCTTCTCCAGGTCCTTGTTGGTGGCGGCGACGACCCGCACGTCCACGGGCCGCGGGGCGCGGGCGCCGAGGCGCTGGACCTGCCGCTCCTGCAAGGCCCGCAGCAGCTTCGCCTGGGCGTCGAGAGCAAGGTCGCCAATCTCGTCGAGGAAGAGGCTGCCGCCGTCGGCCTGCTCGAAGCGGCCGGGCCGGGTCTCCCGGGCATCGGTGAAGGCCCCCTTCTCGTGGCCGAAGAACTCGGACTCGACGAGCGTCTGCGGAATGGCGCTGCAGTTGACCGCGACGAACGGGCCCTGCGCGCGCCCGCTTCTGCGATGGATGGCCCGGGCCACCAGCTCCTTGCCGGTGCCCGATTCGCCGGTGATCAGCACCGTGACGTCCACCCGGACGACCTTGGCCAGCAGACGGAAGACCTCCTGGATCTCCCGGCTGACGCCCACGATCTCGCTGAAGCCGTAACGCGCCGCGAGCTCCTCCCGCAGGGCCTCGACCTCGGAGCTCAGGCGCCGCACCTCCAGCGCCCGGTCGACGACCATCAGCAGCTCGTCGTTGTCGAAGGGCTTGGCGACGTAGTCGAAGGCTCCCCGCCGCATGGCCTCCACCGCCGAGGCGATGGTGCCGTGGGCGGTCATCATCACCACGTCCAGTCCGGGCTTGAGGGCGCGCAGCCGTTTGAGCGTCTCCAGCCCGTCGATGCCGGGGAGCTTGAGGTCGAGCAGCACCAGGTCCGGCCTGGCCTCGGGCAGCGCCGCCAGCGCCTCCTCGCCCGAGCCGGCCTCCGTCACCCGGTGGTGCCGCTCCTGCAGGAGCACCGCCAGGATGCGCCGGATCGGTCGCTCGTCATCCACGATCAGAACGTTGGCCATGGCTTCCCTCGATCCAGGGCAGACGCACCGACACGGTGGTCCCCGCTCCCACCTCGCTGTCCATCTGGATCTCCCCCTCGTGCTGCTCGACGATGCCGTGACAGATCGCCAGCCCCAGGCCGGTGCCGTCCCGCTTGGTGGTGTAGAACGGATCGAAGACGCGCCGCAATTGATCCGGCGGAATCCCTGGTCCGTCGTCCGTGATGCGGACCTGCACCCAAGGGGCGTCCTCGCGGCCGCGCAGCGGCGGCCACGGCGTCACCGCCACCGAGATCCGTCCCTCGCCAGGCAAGGACTGCAAAGCGTTGAGCAGCAGGTTCAGGAACACCTGCTTCAACTGGCCGCTGTCGCCGAGGACGCGCCGGGCAGAACCGCCCAGATCGCTCTCGATCGCGACCCCCTGCTCGGCGGCCCGGGCCTGGACGAGCTGCACGGCCTTGCCGAGCGGCTCCAGCAGGTCGATCTCCGATTTCCGGATCTCCCCCGAGCGGCTGAGGCTGAGGAGCCCCCCCACGGTGCTGTTGATGCGGTCCACCTCGCGCAGCAGCTCCTCCACAAGCTGGTGCTTCGGCTCGCCGGGATCGAGCCCGCGGAGCAGGTACTGCATGGTCGAGCGGATCGCCGTCAGCGGGTTGCGGATCTCGTGCGCCACCCCCGCCGCGAGCTGTCCCACGGCGGCCAGGCGCTCGGCCCGGTAGAGGCGGTCCAGGCGCTCGCGCTGGGCGCGGTAGAGAGCCGCGTTCTCAAAGGCCAGGCTCGCCTGGGAGGCCAGCAGATTGAGCAGCTCGGCGTCGGCGCGATTCAGCGTCCACCCGGGCCGGTCGGAGCCCAGCAGGAGGATGCCCGTCAGGCGGTTGAGAGAGACCATCGGCACGCAGAGGTTCAGCCGCAGGCCGTCGAGCAGGTCCCGCTCCGCTGGATCGAGATACTCGTGAACGCCGGGCTGGCGATCGAGGACCAGGCAGGTCTCGTTCACCGCCAGCCAGCGCGCGAGCTTGCCGCGGGCCGCCAGCCGCAGGCCGGAGAGCTCGGAATCCTTGAGGCCGAAGGAGAAGCCGGGCAGGAAGCTCGCGGTCGCCGGGTCCGGCTCGAGGATGGCCATGCGGTCTGGATCGAACAGCTCCCGGATACGGGCCGCGACGCTGGCCTCCAGGGCTTCGCGATCGACGATCAGCGCCAGGGAACGGCTGAGCTCCTGGACGGCGCGGCGGTTGAGCCGGCTCCTTTGCAGGCGCCCGAGCACCTTTTCGAAAATGAGATTCGGCCGCATTCCCGCGGGATGATACTCCTCCAGGCTCGTTGAAGTTCTCTTGCCGGCCCCCGGCCTGTCCCCTTTTGCCGGGTGGTCGGCACCGACTCTTCGACAGTCGTCCTGATGAACCCGATGCGAGATCTCCGGCGGACCGTCCGGACCGTCCTCCTGGCCAGTGCCACCCTGAGCCTCGGAGCCTGCTCCCCGGGCGGCCCGGCGCCGGTGCCCGGCGTCGTGGTGGAGTCGCTCGCGCCGCAGGGCGCCGGAGCGCGGGCCGGACTGCACGCGGGCGACGTCCTGCTCTCCTGGCGGCGGGCGCCGGCGCCGGCCAACCCCGAGGAGGCTGCGGGCGGGCTGCGCTCCTGCACGGACCTGGCCGAGCTCGAGGCCGAGCAGGCTCCCCGCGGTCCCGTCGAGCTCCGCGTCCAGCGGCGCGACAAAACCTTCAGCCGCGAGATCCCGCCCGGGGCGTGGCAGCTCGAGGTGCGGCCGCGGGTGGCCGCAGGCCCCGAGATCGCCGGCTGTGCGGCCTATGCCCGGGCGCGGCGGGCCGCCCGCGAGAGCCGCTGGAGCGAGGCGTTACAGGCGTTTCAAGCGGCCGGAGGCTGGGCGCGGCAGAGCCGGCGGCGGCGCTTCGCGGCGCTCGTGCTTTGCCAGCGGGGCACCGTCTCTCTGGGCCGGGACGACTTCGCCGGAGCGGCGACCGACCTGCGCGAGGCCCTCCGGCTGCTGCACACGGCCGCGCCGGGCAACCTGGCGGAGGCCGCGGCCCGGCACCTGCTCGGCCGCGAGGCGTTACGCCGCGGAGATTTCACGTCTGCCGAGGCGAGCTTTCGCCAGGCGCTCGAGCTGCGCACCCGCCTGGCGCCCGCCAGCCTCGAGCGGGCATCGACCCTCAACAACCTTGGGATCGTCGCCTGGTCCCTGGGCGATCTCGGCCGGGCCCGAGCCTGCTATCTCCAGGGCCTCGGCCTCATCCAGCGGCGGGCGCCCGGTATCCTGGACGAGGGGCAGTTGCTCAACAACCTCGGCCTCCTGGCGCGTGCCAGTGGCGACCCCGTGACGGCGGAGACCTACTTCGTCCAGGCCAACCGCATCCTGCAGCGGGTGGACCCCGATGGCGACGATCTGGCCCGCAATCGGGCGAACCTCGCGGCACTGGCTTCGGATCGCGGCGACGTCGCCTTGGCCGAAGAGTACGATCAGGCAGCCCTCAAGTACTTCGAGGCCAAGGCACCGGAGGGCCTCGAGGTGGCGACGCTGCTCGGCAACCTCGGCATCATCGCCCGCGAGCGCTTCGATTTCGAGGAGGCCGAAGCGCTGTTCCGCCGGGCCCTCGCCATCCAGCGGAATCGGGCCCCGGGATCGACGGGCGAGGCGTCGGGCCTGAGCAACCTCGCCTGGGTCCTGCAGGAGATGGGCCGCCTCAGCGAGGCGGAGGACTGCGCTCGCCGGGCCCTCGCCATCCGCTCCCGGCTCACCCCGGGGAGCCCGGACGTGGCCCTCAGCCTGTCGATGCTGGGGACGATCGCCTGGAAGCGGGGGGATTACCGGACGGCGACCAGCCTCGGCGAGCAGGCGCTCGCCCTGCAGCGCCGGACCGCCCCGGGGACGATGGCGGAGAGCAACATCCTGGGGCTCCTCGGCTTCGTGGCCCTCCAGGTGGGGCGTCCAGGAGAGGCCGCGACCTACGCTCGGCGATCCCTCGCCATCTACCAGCACCTGGCTCCCCAGAGCCGGAACGAGGCGGAGGCGCTCAACTTCCTGGGCCGGGTTCTCGCGCGGCAGGGACGCCCGGAGGAGGCCGGCCCGGCGCTCGCCGCCGCGGTCGATGCCCTGGAGGCGCAGGTCGGCCGCCTCGGCGGTACCGAGGAGGCGCGGACGGGCTTCCAGGCGAAGCTGTCCGAGATCTATCGAGGCCTGATCGCCTTCGAGATCGACCAGGACGACCCCGCCGCAGCCCTGCACACCCTCGAACGGTGGCGGGCTCGCATGCTCCTGGCCCAGATCGCCCAGCGCGACCTCACCTTCAGTGCCGACGTCCCGGCTCCCCTTTTCGCGCGGCAGCGCGCCCTCGACCGGGCCTACGAGAAGACCCAGGAGGAGATCGCCCAGACCGACCCGCGGCGCAGAGCGGAGCTCGAAGCGCTCCTCGTCCGCCTCTCGCGGCTGCGCAACGAGCGGTCGTCCCTCGAGGACTCGATCGTCCATGCCTCTCCCCGCTACGCCTCGCTGCGTCACCCTCGGCCGCTGGAGCTGGCGGCGGCCCGCGGCGCCCTCGACCCGGGGACCGTCTGGCTCTCCTACTTCGTGACCCCGGAGGAGACGTTCCTCTTCGTGGTCACGCCCGCTGCGAGCGGCGAGGCGGATGGCCTGCGGGTCTTCCGCCTGGCCGCCGGCGAGAAAGCCCTGGCCGAGGAGACCGCCGTCTTCCGCGGCCTGATCCTGCGCGGCCGCGGTCAGACGAAGGTCGAGGAGGCCCTGCTCGTCCAGGGACGGAGGCTCTACGACCTTCTGATCGCCCCCGCCGCACCCTGGATCGGCCGTGCCGACCGCATCCTGATCTCGCCCGACGGGCCGCTCCACACCCTGCCGTTCGCCGCCCTGGTACGGCCCGGGAAGCGGCCCGAGTGGATGTTGGAGTGGAAGCCGATCCACACCGTGCTTTCGGCGACGCTGTACGCCGAGCTGAAGCGGGGGCGCCGCCCCCAGCCGGCCGGCAGCGGCTCGGTGGTCGCCTTCGCCGATCCCGTCTTCCCGGCCGTCCCGGGCGCCGCGGCGGGTCCGGACGATCCTCCCCTGCGGCGCTACCACGCCGGTCTGCCTCCACTGCCGGGGGCGCGGGAGGAAGTCCAGGCCCTCGCCGGCGTCTACGGCCGCGACGCCCGGGTCTACACCGGCGCCGAGGCCACCAAGGCGCGGGTCGAGCACCTGCCGGCGTCGACGCGCTGCCTCCACTTCGCCTGCCACGCCCTCCTCGACCGGCGCTTCCCCCTCGACTCCGCCCTGGCCCTGGCGACGTCCAAACCGGGCGACAACGGCATGCTCCAGGCCTGGGAGATCTTCGAGCGGCTGCGGATCGACGCCGACCTGGTCACCCTCTCGGCGTGCGGCTCGGGCCTGGGGCGTGAGGCGGGCGGGGAGGGGCTGATCGGCCTCACCCGGGCCTTCCAGTATGCCGGCGCGCGATCGGTCCTGGCTTCGCTCTGGGGAGTCTCGGACCGCTCGACCGCGTTGCTGATGGCCCGCTTCTACGCCCGGTTGCGGACCGGCCAGCCCAAGGACGTGGCCCTCGCCGAGGCGCAGCGCGAGCTGCTGCACGGCGGCCAGTTCTCCCACCCCTACTCCTGGGCGGCGTTCGAGCTGAACGGAGATTGGCGGTGAAAAGGGACGGACCCCGCCGCAGCGGGGCCCGTCGGAACACGATCTACGACAAAGCCGGCAGCGGCTACCGCTCGCTGCCGAGGGTGAAGCTGATTCCCGGGTCCGTGCTGCGCACCGAGACCTGCTGGCCAAGGGGGAACTGCAGCACGGCGCCGTTGAGGTTGGCGTCGCGGGCGTTCTGCCGCGCCGGGCAGCCGCCGCTGAGCTGGAAGACGGAGGTGTCCGGCCGGCCGAGGAAGGCCCGCTGGATCCCCGCCGCCACCGTCTCGGGAGCATCGCCCGCCAGGGTATCCACACCGAAGGTGCAGGTGCCGAGCGGCGAGCTCTCGGTCACCTCCACCCGGCCGCCGGAAGCCACCCCGGCCAGGGCGACGAGCGGCGCGACCAGGCTGCCCGTGCGCGGCGTGCCGTAGGAGCCCACGGTGAAGGCGGCGAGGCCGTGGCCGGTCACCTCGGTGATGAGCTGCACTCCCAACTGCTCGGCCGCCGAGAGGGACAGCCGGATGGGCGTCGGTCCCTGGTCCTCATGGGTTCCCGCCGCGGTGGAGCCGGAGACGGCCGCCTGCACCCCGGCCGCCTGGCAGCGCGCGTCGGCGTTGATCGCGTCGGCCGCCCGGGTGAGCACGCGCGCGTCGTCATCTCCCGCCGCGTAGCTCATGGAGACCGAGCAGAGGGCCGCCGAGAGGCCGCCGTTCTTCTTGAGCGTCGGCGTCAGGGTGAAGGAGCCCTCGCGGCTCTGGGGCGCGAAGCCCAGTTGCGTGCTCGTGGGCGTCTTCGTCTCCTGGGCCGTGCGCACGGCCGACCGCACCGACCGGCTGCCGCAGTCGACCTGGACGTCGCTGACGTTGCAGCGCGACCAGGGCACCCCGCCGGCACAGGCGCCGCCGGCGCAGGCCGAGGTCACCTTGCGGTTGGTGTAGTAGCCGGCCTTGGTCGACACCAGGAAGCCGTGGACGTCGGTGGCCAGCGCGCCGCCGTCGGCGTCCACCGCCGTGGTGGAGCAGAGCCGGCCGCTCTCGAAGAGGCTCATCGTGCACTTCTGCACCGGATCGAAGCCCGCCACCTGGATGGAGACGTAGGGCGCCGGCACGTAGGGGTCGAAGACGCCGCAGCAGGCCACGTCGTTGAAGATGGGATAGAGCTGGGGGAGCAGCGACAGCCGCCAGACGCCGCGGCCGTGGGTGGCGGCGTAGACGGCCTTGCCGTCGACGATCGCCAGGCCGTAGACGGCGGCGTTGGGCAGGCCGTCCGACTTGAACCAGAGGGCGACGGCCGAATCGGGGTCCGAACGGGAGTAGACGCCGGAGTCCGTCCCCGCCCACACCCCGTACGGGGCGGAGGGCGCGATGGCGAGGGTGTCGACCGGAGCGATGGCGAAGGAGCCGTCGACGCTGTCGTCGAGCGATCCCCAGGAGGCGCCGGCCGTGGTGGTGCGGTAGACGCTGTGGGTGCCGAACCCCGAGACCGCGGCGAGCACCGTGCTCTCGTTGGCCGGGTGGACGGCGAGGGAGGTCACCGGCCGGCCCGGCAGGCCGGAGGACGCCGCCGTCCACTGCGGCAGCGCGCTCTGGCCGTTGGCGGTGGTGAAGACCTGGCCGCCGTAGAAGCCGAGGTAGATGCGGTTGGGATTGTTCGGCGCCACGGCGACGGCGGTGATGGGATTCTGAATGTTGTTCAGCGCGGCGATCGTGCCGGTGCCGCCGAGCGGCCACGGCAGCGAGGGGTCCGCCGGCACCGCCAACCAGGAGTCGCCCTGGCTCAAGGTCTGGAAGAGCTGGGTGGTGCCGAAGTAGAGCGGGTGCACCCCGCCGACGGCCGTGGCGCTCTGCGCCAGGGGCGGATACCAGGAGACGTTGGCGTCCTGCGAGTTGAGGCCCCAGGTGATGTCGGGCCAGTTGAACGGGCAGAAACCGGGCCCTTTGCAGCGGCGCGGCTCGGTCCCCACGTAGACGTCGTAGAGGATGTTCTCATTGTCGAGGTCGACGAGGGTCGAGGCCGAGTCGCCGTCGTCGGCGTGCTCCCAGACCTCGGTGCCCTGGTAGACGTTGGTGCCGTTGTCCTGGGTGCCGCCGAACAGGAAATTGTCCTTGGCCGTGGTGGAAACGGACTGGAACTGCGTCACCGCCAGTCCCTGCTGAAAATCGCCTCTCCAGCCGTCCTGGCCGTCGCCCACGAACAGGCCGCCATCGTTGACGTCGTAGGTCACCAGGCCGGTGCTCGTCTTGTTCGAGGCGAACACCGCGACCTGATGATGGTCGGGGTGGAGCGACTGGTTGCCGATCTTGGTCCAGGTGGCGCCGGCGTCGAGCGACTTGTAGAGGTTGATGCCGCCGAACCACAGGATGTTCGGGTTGGTCGGATGGATGGTCAGCGCGTGGGTGTAGGAGGCGTAGCCGGTCAGCGGCTCGCCGTAGCTGGGGGGCGGATTGACCGCGGCGTGCATCAGCGTCCAGGTGGTGCCTTCGTCGAGCGAGCGGTAGACGGCCGGCGAGCACCAGAAGACGGGCCCCTTCTCGTGCGGATGAGGGCAGGAGCCGAGCACGGCATAGACGGTGGCCGCGCTCATCTTCGCGCTGCGGAAGACGGCGATCTCCGGCCAGTCGGCGCCGGAGAGCGCGGCGGCCGGGATGCCCTGGCCGATCGCCTGCCAGGTGGTGCCGCCGTCGAGCGAGCGGTAAAGGCCGTCGCGCCGCAGGCCGGCGAAGAGGACGTTGTGGTTCTGCGGGTCCATCTCCAGGTCGGTGGCCGGCGTCTTGTGATCGAGCACGAGGCCCCAAGTCTGGCCGGCGTCCTTGGAGCGCCAGACGCCCACGTGGCCGATCGGGTTGGTGGTCACCGTCGATTCGGTGGAGTTCGAGGTCTGGCCGGTCGACAGGGCGGCGAAGAGCACCTTGCCGCTGTTGTCTGGGGTCGTGGGATCGAGCACGATCTTGGTGACGGCGCCGTGGCTGAACCTGGTGTCGCCGAGCTGCGTCCAGTCGTAGACGTTGGTGCCGAAGTTCCAGGTGCCCTTGAGGATGCCGCTGCCGTACTGGGTGTCGCGCCGGATGCCGTCCTCCCCGGTGCCCGCCCAGACGGTGGCGCAGAAGCCCGGGTTGCAGGAGTCGAGGGCGATGGCGCCCACGGCGAGCGAGGCCGCGGTGTCGGTCATCGGATCCCAGAAGTTGTTCGGCCACACGGTGCCGTGCCAGACGCCGCCGCCGGCCGCGCCGATCCACACGTCGCCCAAGGGGTTCTGCGGGTTGGGGACCACGACGTTGATGCGGCCGGTCACCGGCACGCGGCCGGGCCAGGCCTGGCCGTTGTTGATCAGGTCGGGCCCCAGGGGGACCCACGGGTCGGCGGCGCGCGCGGCGGCAGGCAGCGCCAGCACCGCCAGACATATTGCCAGGCCTGGGGCGGTGGGAAGGAATGAGAGCTGCGCTCGTACGTTCATCTCGAGATCCTCGATGGACCGGCGAGCTTGCCGCCACCATGGCGAGCGAGGCCGCCCGGTCAGAAGGGAGACGGCGACGCCGGACGGCGGTATTAGAATCGCCCGCCGCGTTGACAGGGCGGCCGGCTTGCGTTGAGATCGAGGGGTGCTGCGATCGACCGAGCCTGTGCCCCCAGACCAGCGCGAAGAGTTCCGCAGCATCTTCGTGGAGTTCTTCCCGCGCCTGCGGAGCTTCTTTCACTCCTGCGGATTCCAGCCGACCGACGCCGAGGATCTAAGTCAAACGGCGTTGTGGACCGTCTATAAATCGAGGGGGCAGTTCCGGGGCGACGGCAGCTTCGACGCCTGGGTCTACTCCATCGCCCGCAACGTGGCACGGGACGAGTGGCGCCGCCGGGGACGCGCCCGGGAGGAAGAGCCCGTGAGCGAGGCGATCCCCGACGACGTCCCCTCGGCCGAGACGCGAACCACGGACCGGCAGGACCTGAGAAGGGCCGTCGACGCGCTGGCGAAGCTGCCGGCGGGAATGCGGGCCTGCCTCTTGCTGCACGTACAGAAGGGGCTGTCGTACCGGGAGATCGGCCAGCGGCTGTCGCTCGCCGTCCCGACCGTGAAGGTACAGATCTGGAACGCCCGGCGTCGCCTGAGGAGCCTGCTGGAGGAGCAACCGCCATGACAGAGCCTATCCCGCTGCGGGCCTACGGCCCCCACCCCACTCCCGAGGAGATCTACGGCGCCCGGAACAACCCGGGAGGTCCCGGTGCCGAGCGGGTCCTGCGCCACGCCGCCGGCTGCGCCCGCTGCTCGGAGGAGATGGCCCGGCAGGAGGCGTTCGACCAGCCCGCGCCCATGCCGGCCGCCGCCCTGACAGCGGCCTGGGAGCGCTTCGGCCGCGGCGAGCCCGCGGCAGCGGTCCGTCGGCCCGCCCGCTGGACACCCGTCTACGCCTTGGCGGCGACGCTGGTGTTCTGCCTCCTCGGCCTGGGGATCTGGATCGCGGAGCAGGGACGCCGCGACAGCGACGTCGAGCGCGGCAGCGCGGAGGTGACCGCGGGCTGGGCGCCGACTGGCATTGTGGCGGCGCCGCCGGCCGCGTTCACCTTCCCCGCTCCGGGAGACGGGCCGCGGCGGGTGAAGGTCTTCGATACGCAACAGACCTATGTCTGGACCAGCGAGCCCGCCTTCGGCGGCCGGGTCGTCTTTCCGGAGGCGGAGCGGCGGCGCCTGAAGCCGGGGGTCGAATATTTCTGGACGGTGGTGGGCGACGCGGGGGAGGGGGGAGCGGCACCGAGCTTCCGGATCAAGAAGTAATGTAGAATGTCCGCGGAAGGATCCCTGGTGACCTCTGTCCTGATCATGACGGAGCCGCAGGATTTTCACTCCTATGCCGTCGCCGAAGCTTTACGGCGGAAGGGCATCGAGGTCATCCTCTGGCATGGCACCGACTTTCCCGGCCGGCAGCGGGCCTCCGTCTGGGTGGACGAGAGCAGCTTCGGCCTGGAGATCTCGGGCGCGGAGATCGCGCTGCGGCAGGCCCGCTTCGACACTGTCTGGAACCGGCGGCCCACGGATCCGGTGTTGCCGGACCACCTCCACCCGGCGGACCGGGTGCCGGCCGCACGCGACTGCCAGCACTTCGTCTGGGCCCTCTGGCACCTGGTGGCCCCCGGCGCTTTCTGGGTCAATCCGCTGTCGCCCATCCCGTCCGCGATCCTCAAGCCTTATCAGCTCCGGCTGGCCCGGGAGATCGGTCTGGAGATCCCGCCGACCCTGTGCAGCAACGACCCTGGCCGCATCGTGGAGTTCCTGCGCGCCCACGAAGGCGAGACGGTCTACAAGAGCTTCCACGCCGGGTCCTGGAAGACGGAGGACGGGCTCGCCATGCTCTACACCTCGCCGGTCACGGAGGACGACCTGCCGGAGGACGAGGCGCTCCAGGCGGCGCCGGGGATCTTCCAGGTGCGCATCCCGAAGGATCACGAGCTGCGGGTGACCTTCCTCGGGGCGCGTCCCGTGACCGCCCGGCTGCACTCCCAGGGCCATCCGGACGCCCGGGAGGACTGGCGCCGGACGGCGGCCCTCGAGGTCGAGCCCGCGGAGCTTCCCGAGGCCGTGGTCCGTAAATGCAGGACCCTCATGGCGCGCCTGGGCCTGGTCTTCGGCTGCTTCGATTTCATCGTCACGCCGGAAGGCCGCTACGTTTTCCTGGAGATCAACCCCATGGGCCAGTTCCTCTTCCTCGAGAGGCTGTGTCCGGAGATCCCGCTGCTGGATCTGTTCTGTGATTTCCTGATCGAGCGCGGCGCCGCCTCGCCTGGAGCCGGCGCCCCGGCCATCCGCCTTCAGGATGTCTGGGAGCCGGCGGAGCGCGCGTTCCTCGCCGCGCGGGAGAGCCACGTGCTGAAACCCAATAAAATCATCGCCGAGGGGAGCCTCGCCCGCCGCGAGGTCCCTCCGGCGCCAGAGCTTCCTGTCCTGACAGGCCTCTCGGGGCTGTGATGCAGGACGGTTGAAAGGAGGACCAGACTCATGAAGAAGTCAAGAGGCAACCGGCTCCTGGGTCGCTACTTGGCCCAGGAGCTCACCGAGGCCGAGCTCCTGCGCGCTTTCGGCAGTCAAACCATCAGGTCCGGCTGCGGTGTCGATTACACCTCGACCCGCGACAAGAACGGCGTCGAGATCGACTGAGACGTTCCTCAGCCTCCGATCTTGACGCTCAGCGCCTAGACCGGAGCCACTGGGCGTGGATCGCCCAGATGCCAGTCGATCTCGTCCCCCTCTCTCCCTGGTGGGAGAGAGGGGTCAGCAGAGTGCAGGCCGGCCGTCTCAGTTGATCGATTTCCCCTCTTCGAGCGTCTTGATCATCCCCTCCAGGGACTTGCGGTTGGCGTCGTCCGGCGCCTGCTTGACGGCCAGCTTGGCCTCGGCCAGGGCCTCCTTGGTGTGGCCCAGGGCGGCGTGGCCGCGGGCGAGGCCGACGTGCACCGGCCAGACGTTGGGATGACGCTTGGCGTTGAGCTCGAAGACCCTCATCGCCTCCTCGTTCTTCTTCTGGCCCAGGAGCTGGCGACCGTAGAGGTGGATCTCGACGGGCCCCGCCGTGGAGTGGGCCAGGGCGGCTTCCATGGTCTTCCTGGCCTCCTCGGTCTTGCCGTTGGCCTCCTGGAGCTGGGCCAGGACGCTGAGGGTGTTGAAGTTCTCCAAGCCGATGCCGGGGGCGTGGGCCGCCGCTTCGGCCCAGCGCAGACCGTCGTCGAGGTGGGTCTTGTTCTGCAGGGTGTAGTTGGCGGCGGCGTCCCAGTTCTGGTAGTTGAAGCCCGGGTTCGTCCGCAGCTCGCGGCGGATGTTCTCCACGTAAAGGTCGTCCGGGTGCTCCACCGTGATGGTGAACGGGAGCTGCAGGTCCTCCCACTTGAGGGCGGCGGTGGCTTTGGCGGGAGAGCGCTCGGTGAACTCGTAGCTCAGCCACTCGTGGTAGTCGCTCTTCTCGGGCTTGGCCTGCACCCGCAGGGCGTCCTCCTTGGCGTCGTAGAAGAAGCTCCCCCACGAGGTGGAGTTCTTGGAGAAGACGATCGTCCACTCCTCCTGGCCGGGGATGAAATGGACCCCGTAGGAGCCGGCAGGCAGGGGCTTGCCCTGCACCAGGACGTCGTGGGTGGTGGTGAGGACCGTGTTCTCGTTGGCGCCGCCCCGCCATGGGCACTGGTCGCCGCAGGAGCCGAAGCCGAGGTTGGCCATGCCAAACGGCACGAGCCCGCCCCAGATCTTGCCGTGGCGGTCCTCGCCCGTGGGGCTGTGGACGTGCGGGCTGTTGTAGGCGATGGTCACCTTCACCAGACCGATGCCCTGGGTGACGGATGAATACTGATTGTTGCCGGACGGCGGCAGGGTGAGGCCGCGGATCTGGGCGGCGGCCGGCATGGCGGCGAGAAGCGCTGCCGCGGTCAGCGGGACAAGGCGACGGACGAGGTTTCGGGTCATAGCGAGATCCTCCAGGGAAGGTCGTTTCGTCTCTCTACGCGGGAATCGCCGGAAGGTTCGGGGTAGACTGTAAAATGACGTAAATACCGGGCCATGATTCATGAGCACCATCGCGACGGCTTCACCGTCTCCACCGACCCGGCGAGGGTCGACGTCGACGCCGTCCATGCCTTCCTCACCACCGCCTACTGGTGTGAGGGGATCCCCCGGCAGACTGTGGCGCGGGCACTCTCCCGCTCCCTCTGCTTCGGCCTCTACGAGGGAGAGCGGCAGATCGGTCTGGCGCGGGTGATCACCGATGCCACCACCTTCGCCTATCTCTGCGACGTCTACGTGCTCCCCGCGCGCCGCGGCAAAGGCCTTGGCAGGTGGCTGATGGAGTGCGTCATGGCCCATCCGGACCTTCAGGAGCTGCGCCGCTTCACCCTCGTCACCCGCGACGCGCACGAGCTGTACCGCCCCTTCGGCTTCGCGGCGGTCCAGAACCCCGCCCGGCATCTGGAGATCGTGCGGCCGGGATTATACAAGCCGGCCTGCTAGAATCCAGCCGTTCCGCAACCTGGAGGGTCCGTGCGCTCGTACTTCGTGTTCCTGGTGCTGCTGGCGGTCAAGGTCTTCGCCCGGCTCTTCTACCGCATGGACATGCAGTGGATCGGCGAGGTGCCGCCCGAGCCATGGCGGCACATCCGCCTGACGGCCATCCTCAACCACACCAGCCTCTACGAGGCCCTCTTCACCGGCGTCTGCCCCAACCACTACCTGTGGCGCCTCGCCCGCCACGGCGTCGTCCCCATCGCCGAGAAGACGACGAAACGGGCGGTGGTGGGCCGCTTCTACGGCCTGGTGGCGGCGCGGGTCATCTCCATCACCCGCGAGCGGGACGAGACCTGGAGCCATGTGCTCAAGGAGATCGACCCCGACGCCATGGTGATGATCCTGCCCGAGGGGAGGATGAAGCGGGCCACCGGCCTCGATGCCCAGGGCAAGCCGATGACGGTGCGCGGCGGCATCGCCGACATCCTGGAGACCCTGGGCGAGGGACGGATGCTCATCGCCTACAGCGGCGGCCTGCATCACGTGCACACCCCCGGCGAACGATTCCCCCGCCTGTTCAAGACCATCCGCCTGCGGCTGGAGGTGGTGGACATCGTCGAGTACCGCGCCGCCCGCATGGCGGAGGGCGGCCTCAAGGGCTTCCGCCGGGCGGTGGTCCACGACCTCGAACGGCGGCGCGACCTGATCTGCCCACCCCTGGAGGCGCTGAGCTCCCGGTAAAGTCGTACAATGGCGCCGGGAGGCGCGGTGTTCGGAAAACCCATCAAACTGTTTAAAATCTTCGGGTTCGCGATCCGGATCGATCCCTCCTGGGGCATCGTCGCCGGGCTGGTGACCTGGCAGTTCGCGACCCTCGCCCTCCCCGCCTGGGCGCCGGGCCTGTCCGCCGCCACCTACTGGCTGGTCGGCGTCGTGGCCGCCCTCGGCTATTTCCTCTCGGTGGTGCTGCACGAGCTGTCGCATTCTCTGGTGGCGCGGCGCTACGGTCTGGAGATGCGGGGGATCACCCTGTTCATCTTCGGTGGCGTGGCCGAGATGCCCGGCGAGCCGCCCACGGCGCAGGCCGAGCTCCTGGTGGCCGCCGCAGGGCCGGCGGCGAGCTTCGGGATCGCCCTGGCCTGCGGCGTGGGCTACGCGGCGGCCACGGCGGCAGGCCTGCCCGCGCCCGTGGGGGCCGTCTGCGGCCTGCTCGGCGGGCTCAACGCCATGCTCGCCCTTTTCAACCTGGTGCCCGCCTTTCCCCTGGACGGCGGGCGCATGCTGCGCGCCGTGCTCTGGGGCTGGAGCGGCAACCTGCGCCGGGCCACCCGCATCGCCTCGACAATCGGCGCCGGGTTCGGGCTGCTGCTCGTCGGCCTGGGGCTGATCTCGACCGTCCGGGGCTCCTGGTCCGGGCTGTGGCTGGTCCTCGTCGGCTTCTTCGTGCGCAACGCCGCCCAGGCCTCCTACCAACAGCTCCTGCTGCGCCGGACCCTGGAGGGCGAGCCGGTCTCCCGTTTCATGCAGACCGACCCGGTGACCGTGCCGCGGGCCATCTCCGTGCTCGACCTGGTCCAGGGCTATATCTACCGCTATCACTTCAAGATGTTCCCGGTGGTGGACGACGGCGGCCGGCTGCTGGGCTGCGTCACCACCCGCCAGGTGCGGGAGCTCCCCCGCGAGGAATGGGACCGGCAGACGGTCGGCGCGCTGGCGGAGCGCTGCGGCTCCGAGAACACGGTGCGGGCGGACACGGATGCCATGCAGGCCCTCGCCACCATGAGCCGGACGGGTGCCTCCCGCCTCATGGTGGTGGAGGGCGACCGCCTCGCGCTCAAGGACCTGCTGCGATTTTTTTCTCTCAAGATGGAGCTCGAAGAGGCCGGCTGACCGCTGAGCTCCTGGCGCGGCAGGGCCCTCGTGGACGGGCAGCGACGACTGCTGCCAAGCCAGCGACGACTGCTGCCGAGGAGAGGATGTCTGAAAAGTGTCCAGGCCCGAAGGGCCGGCCCTTCGGGTCTTTTCCGGCCGCTCCGGTTGCAGGGCGGGCCGCTTCCAGACACCCTTTCCGGGAAGGAGTAGAATCATTACGCTCGAACGGCGCGTCTGAGCCTGCCCGCGGCACTCTAGATAGAGAGGCACCGGATGACGACGACCGAAGACCGCACCACCCCGCTGCCCCTGTCCCCGGCACCTCCCCGCCCTCCAGCGCTCCGCACCGCCATCCGTCGAGCCCTCTTCGGCATCGCGCCGCAGGAGACCTCCTTCGCTCGCCGCGGCTTCCGCGGCGAGGCCGGGGCCGTGCGCGACCGCCTGGAGAAGGTGGGCTCCTCCTTCGTCCAGGGCTACCACGCCGCCCTCGCGGAGGACCGGCCCCTCCCCCTGGCGGCGCGGATCGACGGCGAGGTCGAGCGGGACTTCCGCGGCTTCGCCTACGAGGGGGCCGGGATGGCCCTCGCCCTGCTCGACACCCTGATTCCGGGCCGCCGTGATCGCCTGGCCCGCTTCCTCGCCGGTCCGGGGGAGGCTCAACGCTACATCGTCCACGTCGGCGCCGGCTGGGTGATGGCGCGGCTGCCGGTCTCGCCCCGGCGCTACCTCTCCCGCCTGGCCGATCCGCTGCTGCGCTGGCTGGCCCTCGACGGCTACGGCTTCCACGAGGGCTTCTTCCGCTGGCCCCGGTCGGTGGGCCGGCAGGAAGTGCCCCGGCGCCTCCAGGGCTACTACCGGCGGGGATTCGACCAGGGCCTCGGCCGCAGCCTCTGGTTCGTCGAGGGCGCGGACGTGGACCGGCTGCCGTGGACGATCGGCGCCTTTCCCGCCGCCCGCCAGCCCGACCTGTGGAGCGGCCTGGGCCTCGCCCTGGGCTATGCCGGCGGGCGCGAGCAGGCCGCGGTCGAGGCGCTGCTGGCGGCCGCCGGCCCGCACGCTCCCCAGCTCGCCCAGGGCGTGGTCTTCGCCGCCGAGGCGCGGCAGAGGGCCGGCAACCCGACCCCCCAGACCGGGCTGGCCTGCCGGGTGGTCTGGGGCCTCCCGGCCGCAGAGACCGCGGCGGTGGCCGACGAGGCCCGGCGCGACCTCCCCCCCGACCGTCCCGGCGAGCCGGCGTACGAAGTCTGGCGGCGGCGCATCCAGGACGTCTTCACAGAACGGAGGCTCGCATGAGCGAGATGACCGACCTCACCGGACGACCGGGGCAACCCGGCCTCTTCCGCCGCAACGCCACCCGGCTCGTGGCCCTGGCGCTGATCCTCGGCCTCTTCGGCTTCGCGCGCCTGCCCACGCTGCCGGCGGCGCAGCGGCAGGCCCTGGCCGGGCGCTTCGCCTTCGCCCGCACGCCGCTGGCGACGCCGGCCGGCCTGCGCCTCGACCGCACCGTCCGCGAGGTCCATCCGGGCCTCAAGGACATCGCCTCCTGGGTCTCCAGCGTCGGCGCCGCCGTGGCCCTCAACGACCTCGACGGCGATGGGCTGCCCAACGACCTCTGCTCGGTGGACACGCGGCTCGACAAGGTGCTGGTGCAGCCGGCGCCGGGCACGGGGGCCCGCTACCCGCTCTTCGTGCTCGATCCGTCGCCGCTCGCCTACGACGCGCGGACCACGGCCCCCATGGGCTGCCTCCCCGGCGACTTCAACGAGGACGGCCGGATGGACCTGCTGGTCTACTACTGGGGCCGGCCGCCCATCGTCTTCCTGCGCCGGGACGACGCCGGCCCCCTGTCCGCGGCCTCCTTCCGGCCGCTGGCGGTGGCCCCGGGCAACCAGATCTGGAACACCAACGCCCTGACCAGCGCCGACGTCGACGGCGACGGCCACCTCGACCTCATCGTCGGCAACTACTTCCCGGACGGCATGCGGGTGCTCGACGCCAAGGCCACCGACGGCGCCCACATGCACCGCTCCATGTCGCGCTCGGAGAACGGCGGCAAGAAGCATCTGCTGCTGTGGAAGGGCGGCACCTCGGGGCACGAACCGACGGTGGAGTTCGTGGACGTGGAGAACGCCTTCGATCCGCAGACCACCTGGTCGTGGACGCTCGCCGTGGGCGCCGCCGACCTCGACGGCGACCTGCTGCCGGAGATCTACTTCGGCAACGATTTCGGCAACGACCGGCTGCTGCACAACCTGTCGACCCCCGGCCACCCGCGCTTCGCCGTGCTGGAGGGGCGGCGCACCTTCACCACCCCCACCTCCAAGGTGCTGGGCCACGATTCCTTCAAGGGGATGGGCGTCGACTTCGCCGACGTCAACGGCGACGGCATCCCCGATCTGTACGTCAGCAACATCGCCCAGAACTACGCCCTGGAGGAGAGCCACTTCGTCTGGGTGAGCACGGGCGATCTCAAGTCCATGCGCCGGGGGGTGGCCCCCTATGCCGACCAGGGCGAGACGCTGGGACTGTCGCGCAGCGGCTGGGGGTGGGACGCCCGCTTCGTCGACTTCGACAACGACGGCGTGCCCGAGGCGATCCAGGCGGTGGGCTTCATGCGCGGCGAGAAGAACCGCTGGCCGGAGCTGCACGAGCTGGCCATGGGCAACGACAACAACATGAACCACCCCGCCGCCTGGCCCCACTTCTGGCCCGGCGACGACCTCTCGGGCCACCTGCACGACCCCTTCTTCGTGCGCGCCCGGGACGGCCGCTACTACGACCTGGCGGCGGAGATGGGATTCGACGACGCGCACGTCAGCCGCGGCCTCGCCATCGCCGATGTGGACGGCGACGGCCGCCTCGACTTCGCCGTCGCCAACCAGTGGGAGACCTCCTGGTTCTTCCACAACGCCAGCCCGCACGCCGGCACCTGGCTGGAGCTCGTGCCGCGGCTGCCCGCCCTGGAAGGCAGAAGCCGCCCGGCGGTGGGCGCCGAGGTCGCCGTCACCCTGCCGGACGGCCGCCGCAGGGTGGCGCAGGTGGACGGCGGCAGCGGCCACTCGGGCAAGCGGGCGCCGGAGGTCCATTTCGGCCTCGGCTCCTTGAATCCCGCCACCCCCTTGCGGGTGGACGTGCGCTGGCGCGACGGGCAGGGGCGGCCGCGGGCGACGACGCTGCGGCTCACCCCCGGGCGCCACACCCTCGTGCTCGGGGCGCCGGCGCCCCCGCAGCTCCCGCAGACGGCGGCGGGCAAGGACCTCGTGAAACCGGCGGCGGCCACTGCGGCCACGGGAAAGGCAGGTTGAGACATGGCTGAGCAGAAAGACATGCGCCTGGCGGCGCTGCGGCGGTTCGCCACCGCCATCACCGTCCTCAACGTCCTGGGCCACGCCGTGCTCGGCTTCGAGCAGTCGCTGGCCACGCCGGTCACCGGCGTGCTCGTCGCCTACGCCACCGAGATCCTGCTCGAGGCCGTGGAGTCGTGGCGGCTCGGCCGCCGGCCGCGCTTCCTCGGCGGCGGCGTGCGCGGGCTCGTCGATTTCCTGCTCTCGGCCCACATCACGGGCCTCGCGGTCTCCATGCTGCTCTATGCCAACGAGCGGCTGCTGCCCGTCGCCTTCGCCGCCGCTGCCGCCATCGGCTCGAAGTACCTGTTCCGGGTGGGCACCAACGGCGCCCGGCGCCACGTCTTCAACCCGTCGAACCTGGGGATCACGGCGACGCTCCTCGCCTTCCCCTGGGTGGGCATCGCCCAGCCCTACATGTTCACCGAGAACCTGCCGGCCAGTTGGGACTGGGTGCTGCCGGTCATCATCGTCTGCTCCGGCACGATGCTCAACACCAAGTTCACCCGCCGGGTGCCGCTGATCCTCGCCTGGCTGGGCGGCTTCGTGCTGCAGGCGGCGATCCGCCACTTCGTCTTCGGCAACCTCTTCTTCCCCTCGCTCAACCCGATGACGGGCGTCGCCTTCCTGCTCTTCACCTTCTACATGGTGACCGACCCGGCGACGACGCCGGCGACGCGGCGGGGGCAGATCGCCTTCGGCCTGGCGATCGCCGCGGCGTATGGGACCCTGATGGCCCTGCATATCGTCTTCGGACTCTTCTTCGGCCTGAGCGCGGTGTGCGCCGGCCGCGGTGCGCTGCTCTACCTGCGGGCCCTGGCGGCCCAGCGGGCGGAGGCGCGGATGAAAGTTCCCGTGCCGGCGGAGGCATGAGGTGAGCGAAGGCATCGCCGGTATCGCCGGTATCGCGATCATTGGGATGGCATGCCGCTATCCCGATGCCGGCTCCCCGGCCGAGCTCTGGGAGAACGTGCTCGCCCGCCGGCGCGCCTTCCGCCGCGTGCCGCCCGAGCGGCTGCGCCTCGAAGACTACCTCGACCGCTACCCGGGCGATCCGGACAGCCTCCACCTCGCCGAGGCCGCGGTGCTCGACGGCTGGGAGTTCGACCGCGTGCGCTTCCGCGTCGCCGGGCCCACCTTCCGCGCCACCGACCTCGTCCACTGGCTGGCCCTCGACGTCGCCGCCCAGGCCCTGGCCGACGCCGGCTTCCCCGACGCCGAGGGGCTGCCGCGGGACTCGACCGGCGTCCTCCTCGGCAACACTCTCACCGGCGAGTTCTCCCGCTCTCACCTGATGCGCCTGCGCTGGCCCTACGTCCGCCGCACGCTCGCCACCGCCCTCGCCGGCGAGGGGTGGGACGAGAGCCAGGTGGCCGGCTTCCTCGCCCGCCTGGAGCCGGCTTACAAGGCGCCCTTCCCCGAGCCCATGGAGGAGTCGCTGGCCGGCGGCCTCTCCAACACCATCGCCGGGCGCGTCTGCAACCATTTCGACCTGCACGGCGGCGGCTACACCCTGGACGGCGCCTGCGCCTCCTCGCTGCTCGCCGTGGCCAATGCCTGCTCGGCGCTCGCCGCGGGCGACCTCGATGTCGCCCTCGCCGGCGGCGTCGACCTGTCGCTCGACCCCTTCGAGCTGGTGGGCTTCTCCCGCGCCGGCGCCCTGGCGCAGGACGAGATGCGGGTGTTCGACACCCGCTCCGCCGGCTTCCTCCCCGGCGAGGGGTGCGGCTTCGTGGTGCTGATGCGGGAGTCCGACGCCGCCCGTCTCGGCTGCCGCGTGGTGGCCGTGATCCGCGGCTGGGGGGTCTCCTCGGACGGCGCCGGCGGCATCAGCCGTCCCGAGCCCCGCGGCCAGCAGATGGCCCTGCGCCGGGCCTACCGCCGCGCCGGCTTCGGCATGGACACCGTCGCCTACTTCGAGGGGCACGGCACCGGCACCACGGTGGGCGACGCCGCCGAGCTCGCCGCCCTGTCGGCCGCCCGCCGCGAGGCGTCGCCGTCCTCCCCGGCACTCCCCGCCGTCGTGGGCGCCCTCAAGGCCAACATCGGCCACACCAAGGCGGCGGCCGGCGTGGCCGGGCTGATCAAGGCCGCGCTCGCCGTCCACCATCAGATGCTGCCGCCCAACACCGGCTGCGAGGAGCCGCACCCCGAGCTGACGGCCCCCGGCGCCGTCCTGCGCGTCCTCGACCGCGGCGAGCCGTGGCCCGCGGGCCAGCCGCTGCGCGCCGCCGTCTCCGCCATGGGCTTCGGCGGCATCAACTCCCACGTGGTGATCGAGGGGACAGCCGAGGTGCGCCGCCGCGCGCTGCGGCCCCAGGAGCGGGAGTTGCTGGCCTCCTGGCAGGACGCCGAGCTGCTGCTGCTCGCCGCCTCCGACGCCGCCGCCCTCGCCGCCGAGGCCGAGCGCCTGGCCGTGGTGGCCGCCCGCGCCTCGCGGGCCGAGCTGGCCGACCTCGCCGCCGAGCTGCGGCGGCGACTGACCGCGGGATCGAAGGGCCCGGCCCGGGCCGCGGTGGTGGCGAGCAAGCCCGCCGAGGCCGCCGACGGGCTGCGCCGGCTCGCCGGCTGGCTGCGGGAGGGGGAGACGGCGCGGATCGATTCCCGCCACGGCGTCTTCCTCGGTTTCCTCGGCGCCGGCCCCCGGGGACACCACGGACACCGCATCGGCTTCCTTTTCCCCGGCCAGGGCGCGCCGTCGCACCTCGACGGCGGCATCCTGCGGCGGCGCTTCGAGGAGCTGGAGGCGGTCTACGGGCCGGCCGGGCTCGATCCGAACGCCGACGCCGCCGATGCGATCGATACCGCCGTGGCCCAGCCGGCCATCCTCACCCACGCGCTGGCCGGCCTCTGGCTGCTGGACCGCCTGGGCCTGCGCGCCGCCGTGGCCGTGGGCCACAGCCTGGGCGAGATCGCCGCCCTCCACTGGGCCGGCGCTTTCGACGCCGAGGCCGCCCTGCGCCTCGCGACCGCCCGCGGCCGGGCCATGGCGGACCTGCCCGGCGCCGGCGGGCATTCCGGCACCATGGCCAGCCTCGGCGCCGACCCCGCGACGGTCGCGGAGATCCTGGCTGGCACCAGCGCCGTCATCGCCGCCTACAACGGCCCGCGCCGCATTGTGATCTCGGGCCCTGCCGCCGCCGTGGAAGCGGCCCTGGAGCGCGCCCGCGACCGCGGCCTCGCCGTGACCCGGCTGCGGGTCTCCCACGCCTTCCACTCCCCCCTGGTGGCGGGCGCGGCCCCCCGCCTGGCGGCCGAGCTGGAGACCCACCCGCCGCGCTCCCTGGCCCGGCCCGTGGCCTCGACCGTCACCGGCGGGCTGATCGACGCCGCGACCGACCTGCGGGAGCTGCTGCTCTCCCAGCTCACCTCGCCCGTGCGCTTCACGGACGCCCTCGCCGCCGTCGCCGACCGTGCGGACCTGTGGCTCGAGGTCGGGCCCGGCCGCGCCCTCTCGGAGCTGGCCGGCGAAGTCCTGGACGGGCCGGTGATCTCCCTGGACGTCGGCGGCCCGTCCCTCGCCGGGCTGCTGAAGGCAGCGGGCGCCGCCTTCGCCCTCGGCGCGCCGCTCGACACGGCGGTCCTCTTCGAGGGGCGGTTCACGCGGCCGTTCGATCCCGACCGGGTGCCGCAGTTCCTGGTCAACCCGTGTGAGCTGGCGCCGGTGCCGTCGGAGTCGATCGGATCCGTCCGATCCGTCGGATCCGTCCGATCGGTCGGATCGGTCGAGCAGGCTACGGCCGCTGTGGTGCTCCATCATCCCGACCCGGCCCTTCCCGCCAACGCCCGGGAGCTGGTGCGCCTCCTGGTCGCCGAGCGGGCCGAGCTGCCGGCCGACGCCGTGCGCGACGACAGCCGGCTGCTCTCGGACCTCCACCTCAATTCGATTTCCGTGGGCCAGCTCGTGGTGGAGGCCGCGCGCCGACTGGGCCTGCGCCCGCCCGCCTCCCCCACCGACTACGCCCGCGCCACCGTGGCCGAGGTCGCCGAGGTCCTGGAGCAGCAGGCCGCCCAGGGGGATGGCGCCGGCGCCGCCGAGAGCGCTCCCCCCGGCGTCGACGCCTGGGTGCGCCCCTTCACCGTCGAGCTCATACCGCGCGATCGTCCCCGTCACCCCCGCCTCCGCCCATCCGACGAAGCGCCGGGGGAGTGGACCATCATCGCGCCCGAGGGCCATCCGCTGGCCGCGGCCTTCGCCGGCCGCCTGCCGGGGGACGGCGTGGCCCTCCTGATGCCGATCGAGGTGGAGAGGTGTCACGCCGGGCTGCTCCTGGAGGGGGCCCGGGCCGTGCTCGCCGCGCCGCCCACGGTCCGCGTCCTCCTCGTCCACCAGGGTGGCGTGGGCGGCGCCTTCGCCCGCACCCTGCGGCTGGAGATCCCCACCGCCACCGCGTGCGTGGTCCGGGTGCCGTTCGACCACCCCGAGGCCGTGGGCTGGGCGGTCGCCGAGATGGCCGCTGCGATCACCGCCGGGACGACCGCCGATGGGGGCTACTTCGTCGAGGCCGATTACGACTCGGCAGGCCGGCGCCGCGTCCCCGTGCTCCGCCTGCTGGAGACCGTCGAACCGGGCCCTCTCCCCCTGGGGCCGGACGACGTCCTGCTGGTCACCGGCGGCGGCAAGGGGATCGCGGCCGAGTGCGCCCTCGACCTGGCGCGGGCGAGCGGCGCCCGCCTCGCCCTCCTCGGCCGCTCGGCCCCGGAGTCGGACGCCGAGCTGGCGGCCAATCTCGAACGCATGGCCGCGGCCGGCGTGCGCGCCCTCTACCTCCCGGCCGACGTGGGCGATCCGGAAGCCGTGTTCCTGGCGGTGGCCCGCGTGCAGGCCGAGCTCGGTCCCGTCACCGCTGTCATGCATGGCGCCGGCGCCAACTCCCCCCGGCGGCTGGCGGACCTCGACGAAGAGGCCCTCACGCGCACCCTGGCCCCCAAGGTGGCCGGGTTCTTCCACGTCCTGGCGTCCGTCGATCCCGGCCGCCTGCGGCTGCTGGTGACCTTCGGCTCCATCATCGCCCGCATGGGCCTGCCGGGCGAGGCCGACTACGCCGTGGCCAACGAGTGGCTGGCCCGCGCCACCGAGAACATCGCCCGCGACCTCCCGGACTGCCGCTGCCTCACCCTCGAGTGGTCGGTATGGTCCGGGGCCGGCATGGGCGAGCGGCTGGGGACGCTCGAAAGCCTGCGCGCCCAGGGGATCTCCCCCATCCCGGCCGAGACCGGGCTCGCCATGCTCCGCGAGCTGATCTCCCGCCCCAGGTCCGCGGACGGTGTCGGCGATGTCGTCTCCATCGTGGTGGCCGGCCGCTTCGGCGAGCCTCCCACCCTGGAGATGGAGCGCCCCGAGCTCCCCCTGCTGCGCTACCTGGAGAAGGTGCGGGTCCACGTCCCCGGCGTCGAGCTGGTGGTGGACTCCGAGATCTCGGCGGACACCGATCCCCACCTCGCCGACCACGTCTTCCACGGCGAGCCCCTGTTCGCCGCCGTGCTGGGGATGGAGGCCATGGCCCAGGCGGCGATGGCGGTGCTGGGGAAAACGGGGAGCGACGAGATCCCGACTTTCGAGGACGTCGTCTTCCAGCGCCCGGTGGCGGTGCCGCCCGGACAGACCACCACCATCCGCGTCGCCGCCCTGGTGCGCGGGACGGGCTCGTCTCAGACAGTGGAAGTGGTCCTCCGCGACGCCTCGACCGGCTTCGCCGCGGACCACTTCCGCGCCGTCTGCCGGTTCGGCGCCGCCCCCTCGGCCGCGCCCCGGCTCCTCGCCGCCTTCCGCGGCGACCCGCGGCTCGCCTTCGATCCGGCGAGCGACCTCTACGGCGGCGTCCTCTTCCACCGCGGCCGCTTCCGCCGTGTCGAGGGCTACCGCCGGCTGCGCGCCACCGAGTGCCTGGCCGACATCTCGCCGGACGGCTCCACCGCCTGGTTCGGCCGCTACCTGCCGGACCGCCTGATCCTCGGCGACCCCGGGGCCCGCGACGCCGCCATCCACGGCATTCAGGCCTGCATCCCCCACGCGACGCTGCTGCCCACCGGCGTGGACCGCGTGGTGACCCTGGGCCTCGCCGCCGACGTCCCCCTGCTGCTCGCCGCCCGCGAGCGCAGCCGCCACGGCGACGACTTCGTCTACGACCTCGAGCTGGTGGACGCTCAAGGGCGGCTGCGCGAGCGCTGGGAGGGGCTGCGCCTCAAGGCCGTCGACCGCATCGCGCCCCCCGCGAGCTGGACGGCCGCCCTCCTCGGTCCCCACGTCGAGCGCCGGCTGCAGGAGATCCTCCCCGGCGCCGGCGTGCGGGTCGCGCTGGCGTCGGAGAACGGAGACGGCAGCCACGGCACGGTCTTCAGCCTGATGGGCGCCGGCGAAGCGGGGCATCGCCCCGACGGCAAGCCCGAGACGGACGCCGGCCAGGTCTCCGTCTCGCACGCCGCTCCCCTCGTGCTTGCCGTGATCCGGAATGGCCGCGTGGGCTGCGACCTGGAGCCGGTGGCCGCGCGGCCGGAGGAGGTCTGGCGCGGCCTGCTGGGCCCGGACCGCTTCCGCCTCGCCGAGCTCATCGCCCGCGAGCGGGGAGAGAGCCGGGACGCCGCGGCCACCCGTGTCTGGGCGGCGGCCGAGAGCCTGGCCAAGGCCGGCGTCCCCCACGGCGCGCCGTTGACGCTGGAAAGCCATGGCGCCGGCGACGGCTGGCTCGTCCTGCGCTCCGGCGCCCTGCGCATCGGCAGCCTGCTGGCGCCGGTGCGCGAGCTGGCCGGGGCGGCCGCCCTGGCGGTGCTCGTCGATCGTGACGATTCCGGCGACCCCGCAGAGACCCCCGCTTGAAGTTCTACGAGTACCGCCACGTGGTGGGCTTCGAGGATACCAACCTCGTGGGCAACGTCTACTACGTCAACCCCCTGCGCTGGCAGGGGCGCTGTCGCGAGATGTTCCTGCGCGACAACGCGCCGGAGGTCCTGGACGAGCTCTCCCGCGACCTCGCCCTCGCCACCGTCCGCTGTTCGTGCGACTATCTCACCGAGCTGTTCGCCTTCGATCAGGTGTCCGTGCGCATGCGCCTGGGCGGCGTGGTGCAGAACCGCATCACCCTGCTCTTCGAGTACTGGCGATTGACCGCCGGGGGGGCGGACGGCGAGGAACTGGCGGCGCGCGGCGAGCAGGTGGTGGCCTGCATGCGGCGCGAGGGGGAGAGGACGGTCCCCACCGCCATCCCGGTCGCGTTGCGGGAAGCGTTGAAGCCGTACGCCTGACCCATGATCGACTCCTGGCTCAATCGCCTCGCCGAGGCGTCCATGGCCCGGCCCCGCCGCGCCATCGCCGCCATGACCTTCGTCACCCTGGCGATGGCTCCCGGCCTGCTGCGCCTGCAACTGCGCACCGACGGCCACGCCCTGATGCCGGTCGACGACCCGGAGATCCTCTTCGACGCCGAGGTGCGCGATCACTTCCACCTGCGCGATCCCATCGTCGTCCTCGTCGAGACCTCGCGGCCGGAGGGGATCTACAACCTCGACACCCTGCGCCGGGTACGCGACCTCTCGGCCGCCCTCGCCCGCCTGCCGGGCGTCGGCCCCGACGAGGTGATGAGCCTCGCCACCGAGCACCGCGACCGCGTCTACCCGGGGACCCTCAACTTCCGGCCGTTCCTCGACCCGCTGCCCGACACGCCGCTGCTCATGGAGACCCTGCGCGGCGACGTCGCCGCGGCCTCCATCCTCAAGGGCACCCTGGTATCGGCGGACGGCCGGGCGGCGTCCATCCTGCTCGGCGCGCCCAACTCGTCGGACAAGGACGCCAACGCCGACCGTACCGCCCTCTACCGCGCCATCCTGAAGACGGCGAAGCCCTTCGCCTCGGCCACCGACCGCATCGTCGTGGCCGGCGCGCCGGTCGCCGAATCGCTGCTCGGCACCCACATCCTCCAGGATCTGACGCTGCTCGTGCCGCTGGCCCTGATCGTCATCGCCCTCGCCTGCTGGTGGGGCTGCCGCCGGCTCTGGTCGCTCCCCGTGGTGCTGCCGAAGATGGGCGCCTCGCTGATCTGGACCTTCGGCCTCATGGGCTGGCTCGGCGTGCCCGTCTACCTGACCACGGCGGTGCTGCCGGTCGTCCTCATCACCGCCTTCCTCGCCGACGAGCTCCACCTGCTGTGGCACTATCAGCAGATCCTGGCGCAGCACCCGGAGGCGAAGGCCGATCACATGCCGGCCCTGCGGCAGGCCGTGGCCGAGATGTCGCGGCCCATCGTCCTCGTCTCGCTCACCACCGTCGCCGGCTTCTTCTCCTTCTCCCCCTCGACCATCATCCCGGTGCAGTCCTTCAGCCTCTTCTCCAGCCTCGCCGTGATCTTCTGCCTGTTCTGGACCTTCACCGTGGCGCCGGCGACGCTCGCCCTCATCCCCGGCGAGCGCCTCGAGCGCCGCGGCTCCTCCATCCTCGACGGCCACGTGCTGGTGCGCCTCCTCTCCCCTCTCCTCTCCCGCCGCCGCGCCACCCTGGCCGTGCTCGGCATCGCGACCCTCCTCCTCGGCTGCGGCCTCGCCCGCCTGCGGGTGCAGGACAGTTGGATCGACGGCTTCGCCGCCAACAGCCCGTTCCGCAAGGCCAACGACGAGGTCAACGCCAAGCTCCTCGGCACTCACGTCCTCCTCGCCCACGTCGCCGTCCGTCCACCATCAGGACGCATCCCCGAGGGAGACGAGCGCAAAGGCCCCCTGCTCGACACGGCGACCCTGCAGGCCCTCGGCCGCTTCGAGGACTTCCTGCGCGCCCAGCCGAAAGTCGGCGGCGTCCTCGGCCCCTACAGCCACCTGGTGACCGTCTCCTACCTCTGGCAGGCGCGGCGCGAAGAGTACCGGCGGCTCCCTCCGAAACCTGCCGGTATCGAGCACCTGATCCAGCTCTTCGACGACGCCCGCGGGCCGCTGCGCCGCCGGCAGGTGATCGACGACGGCCTCTCCCGCACTATCATCTCCATCTACCTCAAAGAGGCGGACTACCGGGGGATCGCCCGGCTGATGGCCGCCATCCGCGGCTATGAGCGGGCCCATCTCGCGCCGCTGGGGATGCGCGTCGGCTTCGCGGGCGACGTCGCCGTCAGCCAGGCCATGATCCCGGCGATCGTCCGCACCCAGGTCTACTCGCTGCTCCTGGCCCTGGTGGGCTGCTGGGCGGTGATCGCCCTGCTCTACCGCTCCGCCGTCACCGGCCTGTGGGCCGTGGTGCCCGCCTGCGTCGCCGTGCTCTGGGTCTTCGGGCTCATGGGCTGGCTGAACGTCCCCCTCGGCGTCGCCACCTCCATGTTCTGCGCCATCACCCTGGGGATCGGCGTCGACTATGCCATCCACTACGTGGAGCGCTACGGGGTCGCCGAGGCCGCCGGCCATCCCCGGCCGGACCTCAAGGCCCTGGAGGAGACCGGCCCGGCCATTGCCATCGACTCCGGCGCCATCGCCCTGGGCTTCGCCCTGCTCGCCGTCTCCCAGGTGCCGGCGAACGAGCGGCTGGGTCTGCTGGTGGGGATCGCACTGGTCTCGAGCTCCCTGCTCACCCTGGTGGGGCTGGCGGCGCTGCTGCCGCTGGTCCGGCGGCGGCGCTCAGCGCCCCGTCCATAAGAGAGGCCACGAGGCCACGCACGCCCGGCGGCAAGCCCACCGCCGCCGGCCGGTTCACTTTCCGCGTCACCTTCCGCGTCCCACCCCCCGCCTGAAGCGCGAAAACCTTTCGCATCCTACGCGGCCGCCTCACTTCGCGTGAGATAGCGGACCTCCTGGCGACAGTCTTCGATCGAGCCTGGATCACGGGCTCGAAAACGAAGGCCACGAATATAAATGTTCGACTGAACCAGGAGTCTGCTATGGAAACCAGAAATGTTTTGCGCAACGTTTTCGCTCCGCTGCTCGCCGCGGCGATCCTGCTCGCAGCGAGCCCCGTTTTCGCTCAGGCGCAGCAGAGACCTGTCGCGGCAGAGGCGGAGGCCGTCGCGCTGCCCGTCAACGCCTGCCCGGCGCCGCTCAATCTGACTCTCAATGCAAACACGCCCAACGTGTTCACCGGCGACTTCGCCGCGGGCCAACTCAGCAACTACCAGACGGCGCTCAACTATCCGGGTACGGACAAACATTACCTGCACACCTTTCAATGGAAAAACGAGCATCGTTGCTGCCAGATCACCAGGGCCGTGCTCACCGTCAAGATGAAGGCCAACCAGGGCGGCTCGGTCAACGGCTCTGACGCCGGCAACGACGATATCGTGGTGATGCACCTGGGAGCCGTAGTGCAACCTTACAGCGAAAGGATATACATCCATCCTCCTGTGAACTTTCCATTTAACACAGGACAAACGGCCTCAAAGACCTGGAACCTGACCGGCACCGCCCTGGCCAACATCAACGCGAACAGCCGCCTGAGCTTCGACGTGGAGGACGACACCATGGTGCAGTCGGCCACGCTGCAACTGAGCGGTTGCTGCCTGACCAATTAAGACAACAGACTACGAATGGAGATTACGCTCATGGCTCAACACAAAAAAAGCTCCGCGTCCAACCCACCCGCGGAAGCGCAAGGCCCGCAGCAGCCACCGGTCCTGCCGCAGCTCGTCGATCACGGCAGGCCCTGTAAAGAGTTTCAGTATGCCGCCAAGGTGGTTTCCGGCATCCCCCAGCCGGATGACGGCCAGGAGATCGTGGCGCCCGGCCGGTATTACACCGCGATCAACGTCCACAACCCCGCCACCTGCAAGACGGTCACGTTCCGCTGGAAGGTCGCCGTCGCCAATCCCCTGGTGCCAGGAGTGATCACGCGTTTCTTCAGCCTGACCCTGCGGCCGGACCAGGCGGTCGAGATCGACTCACCCAATATCGCCAAAGCCCTCGGCGTCGCGGCGACCCGGTTCGTCAAGGGCTACGTCGTGATCGAGAGCCCCTGTGAGCTCGACGTCGTCGCCGTCTACACGGTCGGCGCGCCGGCGACGCACGGTACGCCGGTGGGCAACGTCGTCGCCTTCCACACGGAAAGGGTCTGCCGCCGTCTGATCGAGGCGTGCCGCGACGACCTGAAGCTCGACCTCAGCACCGGCGCGACCGAATGGACCTTGACGTCCGCCGTGAACTATTTGAACCAGCCGCTGCCCATCCAGACTCCCCGTCCGGCCAACGTCATCGAGACGGTGGACAAGAGCGCCGTCTGGGGTTCCCAGCCGGGAGCGCAATGGATCAGCGTCCGCAGTGTCACCCAAAACCTCAACCCACCCACCGGGCCGGGATTCTTTACCTTCCAGCGCTGCTTCTCCCTGTGCTCCGGCTTCGAGAACGCGCGGCTCCAGCTCAGCGTCCTGGTCGACGACAGCGCGACGATCTGGCTCAACAACACCCAGGTCTCCACAGCCGCCGGTTTCAACAATCCGACTCCCGTTTCGATCACCAACCAGAGCCTCTTCCTGCCGGGCCTCAACTGCCTGAGCTTCGTGGTCAAGAACATCATTTGGCTGCCCGAGACGCAGAACCCCGTCGGCCTGAACGTGGTGGGTACCGTCACCGCGGAACGGGGAGCGTGCCCCGACTGTGGCTGCTGCTGCTCGGACTGCGGAGCCCAGCAGGTCTATCCCAAGCCCCACCCGAATCCGGTCCCCTCGCCCACCGAGACCGAGACCGAGCAGGGCTGATCCCGGCGCGCTCCTCCCAGGCACGCCCGCCGGTGCCGCAACCGTACCGAACCCATGAAAGGCTCCCCCTCTCTCCCCAGGGAGAGAGGGGGATCGGGCCGTGAAGGCCCAACCGCTCAGTTGAGCGTGAAGGTAAGAGCCTGGCGCCTCCTTTCCTCCCACTGCCGAAGGTTGGAAATCTCTGAAACAGTGGTATAAAGATCTGAAACTCTGAAGACGAGGCACGCTGGCGAGGAGGGCGCAGTGCGAATCTATAGTCCGATTTCAAGACGGCAGAGCTTGGCGGTACGGGAGAGCTCGTCGGCGACGGCGCAATTTGGCGTCTCGCCGCACGAGGGCCGCAATGGGCCGAGTCGCGATCCCGCGCGCCGGGACCCGACATGCTCGACCGCCCAGATGAAGCGAGCCCTGGAGCAGGCGCCGAGCCCCCTGCCCCCGGTTTACCCCGCTGGCGGCGAACCGGCCGGCGGTCTGCCGGGTCCCCTGCGCGCCCATCTCGAATGGGCCTCCGGGGTGAATCTGGGGGGACTGCGGGTCTATCACAACTCGCCGGAGCCGGCGCAGTACCGCGCCTTGGCGTTCCTGCGGGGAAATGCCATCCACCTCGCGCCGGGAGAGGACGAGCAGTTGCCCCACGAGGCCTGGCACGCGGTGCAGCAGCGGCAGGGCAGGGTGAAGCCGACCGGGCAGATAGAAAACGTGGCCCTGAATGACGATCGCGGCTTGGAGCGAGAAGCGGCCGAAATCGGAAGCGCCGCCGACCGAGCGGACCGCGGCAGCCGGCAGCGGAGCGAAATCGCGCTCCCTCCCCTGTGGCCGCACTCCGGCGAGCAGAACACGTATTCACCGCCCTCGAACCTCATGCAGATGAGCCTCGAGGACCAGGGGTCCACGAACGAGAAGACGCCAGCCGGAGCCATAGCCGGGGCAACGAAACTGAAACTAAAAGATCTCGAATTGCCTGGCACCCAACAGCTCGGCCCTTTGGCCCGGCCGCACACGGTGAAAGCTGAGGTGAGCAAGGACACCCTCCGGGACGATGAACGGAAAAAGAGTGCCAATCTGTCCCTGGTGACCTCCATGGCGCGGGCGGAGCATGTGATCCTGGAAGGTTACGATCCGGTGGGAGAGTACAACGCCGGTCACTTGGTGGCCGATCAACTGGTCGGGGGAAAAGACAACTCCTTCGAGCTATGGAATCTCGCGCCTCAGATCGAGGCCTTGAATACTCCTGCCTACTCCAGTGTCGCAGAGGAGGAGGTGAAGAAATTGGCGGAGGCCGACGCGAAGATCGAGGTCATAGTCAAGGTCGGCTACCCCAAGGACTCATACAAGGTGAACATAGAGGACCTAATCGACAAAAAAGTTGTCGATCCTGCAGGCCTAGAAAAGGACGTTCTTGACAAAGAAGTCGAGATTCCAAGGCGGATACCCAGTACCTGGGAGATGACGGCAAAGGTCCTGTCGAAAGGCAAGTTCCCGGAGGCCAAGAAGCCGGCGGGCATACGAACGCTCGGTGAGAACTTCGTCGAAGAAGAGGACCTGGTAAACGAGCCCCTCACCGTCGCAAAGCCATTCAGCTTCACGGTGAAAGGCGCTGCCAAGACTGGTGAAGAGATATCCCTCGCGCAAGGTCCCAAGCGGGAATTTTTAGCCAAACAGCGCACGCCCACTCAAAACCCATCGGAAGCCGATGTCGTGTCACTGGTGAAGAAGAGATTCCCCGGTGTAGGCCTCGATGAGCTGGCAAAAATTTTAACCGCTGCGGCCGCTGCCGATAAATCGCAGCCAGCGTCCAAGGGTAAGGGCAAACCGGTCGGCAAAGCCAAAAACCGGTCTTCGGCCAAAAAGAGGAACAAAAGAAAATTATCTGATTCCGGATCTGAGTCCGAATCTGAGTCCGAATCTAGGGGCAGATCTAGATCTAAGTCCAAATCCATATTGAGATTTAAGTCCAAGCCTGATTCTCGATCTAGATCTAGGAAAACAAAGAAGAATACGAAGACGAAAAAGTAAGGTTCAGCCAAACTGAAACCGGGCCCGTTCCGGCCGAAGGCACCGTCTCTTTCTGGTTTTGCCATGCTATCCCTCGCCCACACCGCGCTCCGGCGGCCGAAGCTCGTTCTTGTCCTGCTCCTCCTGGGCACGGCCATCGCCGCCGCCGGCTCTAGGCCCCCTGCTCTTCCTGGAGGGCGGCGCCCGCATGCACGGCCAGCCCCTTCGGTCCTCAAGCCCAACGCCAGCCTCGGCCTGCTGCTGGCGGCGGCCATGGCGGTCTCCTACGGCGCGACCGTGGCGTTCCTGCCGGAGCTGCTGCGGCGCTGGGGGCGGGACTGAGGGAGGGGAGCCGCCCGCGAGCGGGGCGGCTCCGATGGTGCGCGCCCCTCCCGCGACGGGACAAGACCTCAGCGCCGGCGGTAGGGAGCCAGCCGCCGCCGCGGTTGGGCCTTCTTCGCCGTCTTCCGCGGCCACTCGCTGGAGACCAGCCGGCCGATCTCGGAGTTGACCTCGCCCCCCATGAGCAGGGCGAAAGCCGTCAGGTAGAACCACACCAGCAGCAGGATGACCGCCCCCAGCGAGCCGTAGGCCGTGGTGTAGGAGCGGAAATAGGCGAGGTAGAGCCGCAGGCCGAAACAGGCCACGAGCCAGAGCCCGACGCCGGCGACACCCCCCGGGGTGACCCAGGAACGGCTCGGCCGCTTCCCCAGGTTGGGGGCGAAGTTGTAGACCATCTCGAACGAGATCACCAGGAAGACCAGGATCAGCGGCCAGCGCACGAAGACGTGCCAGATCACGCTGAAGGCGAGGCCGAACCCCAGCCGGTCCGCGAGCGACTCGCCCACGCTGCCGCCGGAGAAGATGAGCGTCAGGGCGGCGATGACCAGCAGCGAGAAGCCGAGCGTGAGGGCGAGGGCCACGATCCGCCGCCACCACCAGCGCCGGGTCTCCTTCAGGCCATAGGCGTGATTGAGCGTGCGCGAGACGGCCAGCATGCCGTTCGAGGCCACCCACAGCGCCGCGGCGAGCGACAGCGAGAGCTTGGCGCTGTTGCGCCCCTGGGTGATCTCCTCCAGTGTGCCGCGCAGCAGATGCGTCACGTCCCGGCTCGGCGAGAAGCGGGCGATGAGACGGAAAAGGTCCGCCCGCAATCCCGTGTGGGCGCCGGCATAGCCCAGCAGCGTGGTGAGGAACAGCAGCAGGGGAAAGATCGCGAAGAGGAAAAAATACGCCAGCTCCGCGCACCGCGCCAGCAGCTCGTCCTCATAGACCTGCCGCCACAACCGCCACCCCAAAGCCCGCCACGTCAGCCCGCCGCGCGTCCAGAGCGTCATGGGGAGAAGATAGCAGGGGACTGGAGCGTCCTCGTGCCCGCGGGGCGGCGAGCGTTGGTCCGGCGGGGGCCCCCGCCGCGGGGCCCTCATCACCCCGGCCCTCTTCTCCCGGCCTCCCCCCCACCCGCCGGGAGAAGAGGGAGTGGTTAGTCTGAAACAAGCAGAAGCAAGAACCCCTGGGACCGCCGGCGTCCCGCCGGCCACTTACTCCGTTTTTTCTTAAAGCTCTTTCCCAAAGCAAAAAAATTCCGCTTTGGGATATTCTCTTTGGATGCGTATTCCCAACAGGGGTGCCCAGGTTCGTGCGCGGCGGCTACGGCGGATGACGACTCCCAGTGAGGAGTCTCTCTGGGAGCATCTGCGGGACCGGAGGCTCCTCGGCCTCAAGTTTCGCCGCCAAGTGCCGATCGGTCCCTATGTAGCCGACTTCTACTGCCACGAGTTGAGACTGATCCTGGAGCTGGACGGCTCCATCCATGAAGAGAAATCTCAGATCTCCCACGACGTCAACCGCGATGCCAATCTCCAGGTCCTTGGCTACCGAGTCCTCCGTGCCACCAACCGCGAGATCCACGAGCACCTGGAATCCGTCCTAGAAACCATCCGTGACCTTTACTACCGTCGAAGCCCTTGACGTTTTCAAGAAAAACGGAGTAAGTGGCCGGCGGGACGCCGGCGGTCCCAGGGGGTTCTTGCTTCTGCTTGTTTCAGACTAACCACTCCCTCTTCTCCCGGCGGACGGGGGGGAGGCTGGGAGAAGAGGGCCGGGGTGATGAGGGCCCCGCCGGCACTGCCCGCCACGATCCGAGTACAGCCTCCGCATCGGCGTCAGACGGTCCGCGATGATAAAGTTCCCCCGTTTCGCCAGAGGCAACGAGGGGACCCCAGGGATGAATCGCCAACAAGCCGAAGCGCGGATCGCCACGCTGCAGACCGAGATCCGCCATCACGACTACCTCTACTACGTCGAGGACCGGCCCGCCGTCTCCGACGCGGAGTACGACAAGCTCTATCGCGAGCTCGTGGCCCTGGAGGAGCAGTTCCCGGACCTCGTCAGCCCGGACTCCCCTACCCAGCGCGTGGCCGGCACGCCCGTCGACAGCTTCCCCACCGTCGAGCACGCCGCTCCCATGCTGTCCCTGGAGTCCGACCAGGACGAGGCCACCCTCCGCCGCTTCGACGAACGGCTGCGCAAGGGCCTGGGACCCGATGTCCCCGTCGAGTACGTGCTCGAGCCCAAGCTCGACGGCCTCTCCGTCGAGCTCGTCTACCAGGACGGCGCCCTGCTCCAGGCCTCTACCCGCGGCGACGGCCGCAAGGGCGAGGGGATCACGGCCAACGTCCGCACCATCACCAGCGTCCCCCTCCGCCTGCGCGAAGGGCGGCACCCGATCCCCAGATTCCTCGCCGTGCGCGGCGAGATCATCATGCTCGCCCAGACCTTCGACAAGCTCAACGAGCGGCTGATCGCCGAAGGCAAGGAGCCGTTCGCCAACCCCAGGAACGCCGCCGCCGGCTCCGTGCGCCAGCTCGATCCCCAGATGACCGCCGCCCGCCCCCTCCACCTCTACGTCTACGACATCCTGGCCTCCGAGGGGGTCACCGGGATCGACTCCCAGTGGGAGGTCCTGGCGTCGCTGCGCGCCTGGGGGCTCAAGGTCAACGAGCGCATCCGCAAGGGCACGACCCTCGACGACGTCCTCGCCTACCACGCCCAGACCGAGGCGCAGCGGGACGACCTCGGCTACGAGATCGACGGCATCGTCATCAAGCTCAACGACCTCGCGGCCCGCGAGACCGTGGGCTGGACCTCCCGCCATCCGCGCTGGGCCTTCGCCTACAAGTTCCCGCCCCGCAAAGAGATCACCCGCATCCTCTCGATCCTCCCCTCGGTGGGGCGGACCGGGGTGGTGACGCCGGTCGCCATCCTGCTGCCGGTCGAGCTCGGCGGCGTCACCGTCGCCCGCGCCACACTGCACAACCGCGAAGAGGTGGCGAGGAAGGACGTGCGCGAGGGCGACCGCGTCCGCGTCCAGCGGGCCGGGGACGTCATCCCCCAGGTGATCGAAAGGATTGACGAACCCGACCGCGAGCGCGCCCCCGAGTGGCGCATGCCCGCCACCTGCCCCTCCTGTGGCACGCCGCTCCTCGAGCGCGGCCCCTTCACGGTCTGCCCCAACAGCTTCGAATGCCCGGCCCAGCTCGCCGGCCGCATCGTCCACTTCGCCTCCCGCGACGCCCTGGACATCGAGGGGCTGGGCGACGAGACCTCCAAGCTCTTCGTGGCCGAAGGGCTCGTCCGCCAGCTCCCGGACCTCTTCGACCTCCAGGCCGAGCGGCTCATGGAGCTGGAGGGGTTCGCCCAGAAATCGGCCACCAACCTGGTCAACGCCCTGAAGAAGGCGGCGCACGTGGAGCTCGCCCGCTTCCTCTACGGGCTGGGCATCCCCGAGGTGGGAGTGGCCGTGGCCCGCGACCTCGCCCGGCACTTCGGCACCTTCGCCAACCTGCGGGAGGCGGACGAGGCGAGGCTCCAGGAGGTCTCCGGCGTCGGCCCCCGCATGGCCGAGCAGATCACCGCCTTCTTCCGCGAGCCCCACAACGCCGAGGTGCTGGACGCACTGCTGAAGAAAGTCGATCTGATCGAGACGGAGCCGTCCGCCAGGCCGGCGGCATCCGTACTTCCACTTGCGGGCCAGAAGTGGGTCTTCACCGGCGGCCTGACCCACCTCACCCGCCGCGACGCCCAGGAGAAGGTCGAATCCCTGGGCGCTCGCGCCACCGGCTCCGTGAGCAAGTCCACCACCGTCGTGGTGGTCGGCGAAGACGCCGGCTCCAAGGCGGACGACGCGCGGAAGCTGGGGATCCGCACCCTGAACGAGGAGGAGCTCCTGGTCTTCCTGCGCGGGAACGGGATCGACGTCTGACCTGTTTTCACGCATGGAAGGCCGGACCGTCCGGCCGCCCAAAGGAAAGGGAAAACCCGATGAAGCTTGCCATCTCCGTCATCGCCCTCGCGCTGGTCGCGGCCGGCATCGCCCTGGCCGCCGCCCCGGCGAAGGCCGCGAAAGGAACGAGCGAAGTGATCGAAAAAGTCGTCAAGACCGACGAAGAGTGGAAAAAGATCCTGACCCCCGAGCAGTTCAACGTGCTGCGCAAAGAGGGGACCGAGCGCGCCTTCACCAGCCCGCTCAACCACAACCACGAGAAGGGCGTCTACGTCTGCGCCGCCTGCGGCCTGACACTCTTCTCCTCCGACACCAAGTTCGACTCCGGCACCGGCTGGCCGAGCTTCTGGGCGCCGATCGATCCGAGCCACGTCACCACCAAGTCCGACCGCAGCTTCTTCATGGACCGTACCGAAGTCCGCTGCGCCCGCTGCGGCGGCCACCTCGGCCACGTCTTCCCGGACGGCCCCAAGCCCACCGGCCTGCGCTACTGCATGAACGGCGTGAGCCTGAAGTTCGAGCCGGCGAAGTAGGAAGAGCCGCCCCTCCGGGGCGGGCCCTCACTCCCCCGGCCCCTCTCTCCCAGCCTCCCCCCCGCCGGCCGGGAGAGAGGGGAGAGGTTAGTCCTGAAAAAGCAAGAAAAGCCTCTTCTTCTTCAGACTAACTCGACTAACCCCTCCCTCTTCTCCCGGCGGACGGGGGGGAGGCTGGGAGAAGAGGGCCGGGGTGATGAGGGTCTGGGGCGGGGGCGTTCCGGGGTCCCCCCGCCACCGGCAACCCCGCCTCCCTCCAGGCCTCCATCCCCTCCCGCAGCCACAGCAGATTCGTGAACCCCGCCCGCGCCAGCCGGGCCGCGGCGTCGCGGCTGCGGATGCACGGCCGGCCATAGCAATAGAGGACCACCGGCGCCCGCGTGGCCCTGGCCTGCGGCCATCTCTCCTCCATTACCTTCTCGATCGACCTCCCCTCCGTATAGGCCGGAAAGTTGTACGCCCCCGGGATGTGCCCGAGCTTGAAGTCCCGCGCCTCCCGCAGGTCGAGCACCACCACCGAGCGCGCCACCTCGTCCCCCTTCAGCCCGGGGTTCTCCACCTCCAAGAGCCGGTCGACCTCCGGCGCGCCCACGATGCGCACCACCGGGTTCGCCGGGTCCTTGGACCATTCCTGGAAACCGCCGGGGAAGACCCGCACGGGGATTCCCGCGCGCCGCAGCAGCAGATACCCGAGCCCCGGCTGCAGATCCGCCGGCCCGTCCCCGTAGAGCACGAATTCAGCCTTGGCATCGACCTTCGTCACCTCGCGCGGTCCCAGCCGCTTGAGCGTCTCCCACACCCTGCCAGCCTCCGGCCACCGGCCGTCCCGGGGAACCCACCGCCGGAAATCAAACGGCAACGCGTGGGGGAGATGCCCGGCCGCGAACCGCGCCGGCGCCTCGTAGTCCTTCTCCATCCAGATCCCCTCGTCCCTCAGGTCCAGAAACTCCACCCCCTTCGTTCCCACTCGGGCCCGGACCCAGGCCACGTCCGCCGCGGCCGATTCCGACGCCCGCGCCGTAAACGCTCGCGCCTCCCGCCTCCCCAGTCCCTCCTCGGGTCCCTTCGCATCGACCACACCGTCGAGCACCTTCACCTGTTTCAATCCCGCCCACTCCAGCAGCCAGAACGCCTCCCCCACCGCCGCGCCGTCCTCCCCGACCACCACCACCGCCTCCTCCCCTCCAAGCCCAGCCTTCCCAAGCTCCCTCTGCACACACCCCACCCCCGCCGCCACGCACTCCGGCGCCACCGCCACCCGCACCGCCCCCGGCAGATGTCCCGCCGCGAACGCCGCCGCCGGCCGCACGTCCACCGGGATGGCGCGATGCTCCGCGATCCAGGAGGGGGGGACGAGGAGGTCGGGGGTGGGGAGGAGAAGGAGGAGGGTGAGGAGGTTCATGGGGATGGTGCCCCTTGATTGAGGGATTACTGAAGGCAAAGAATATCGCAACGAGGGCCTCGAAAGGCCGTGCTCAAGTGGGCCGGTCTGCCCTTCGAAGCTCACCCCCGGCCCCCATAGGCTGAAGAAAAGCCCGGACTCAGCCCTGATGACCGGCCCGCTTGCCTTGCCGACCAGAGTCTCTTAAGATAGGAGAAAGGATAAGAGGTCTCGTTCCTTGACAACTGAAGCGCCTCGCCTGACAAGAATCATGCCAGCGCCGATTCGCCATTTTGGCACATCGGTTGGAAATCGGATGCTAACCCGAACCGCTTCAAAGGGTTACCTGTTCTTGGAACAGGCTGGGACGAAGCACCGGAGAGGAAAAACGTCGTCGTTCCGAGGAGGTTGGAAAAACAGGCACCCTAACCCACGTAGATTCAGACTCTTGGAAAGGGGTACCTCGGAATTGCCCTGAGCAGTACGGTGGGATTGCGACTTCCCGGGACAGGCGAAAGAATGGCATCCGTACAGTTCCTCGGAATTGCCCTGAGCAGTACGGTGGGATTGCGACTCGACAAACAGCTTGACGGTCTGGCCGGCCTTGGTGAACCTCGGAATTGCCCTGAGCAGTACGGTGGGATTGCGACAAGTCGGCGAGATCTCCGACAGTGCTGTTGAAATCGCTTTGACTCGGAATTGCCCTGAGCAGTACGGTGGGATTGCGACAGATTCGGCTTGTGCATTTTCACGTGGTTGCTCCTGTCGTTGCTCGGAATTGCCCTGAGCAGTACGGTGGGATTGCGACTACCGCATCCATCAACTCTGTCAGTTCATTGGAAACAACTCGGAATTGCCCTGAGCAGTACGGTGGGATTGCGACTCGGGTCGGTGCTCTGGACGACATGCATGCCGGCGTTGCGCTCGGAATTGCCCTGAGCAGTACGGTGGGATTGCGACTGGGGTTCGCAGGCCAAAGAGCTGGACGAGCTCCCTGTCTCGGAATTGCCCTGAGCAGTACGGTGGGATTGGGACACATCACCCACAGCCCCGAAGGGGCGGCAGCAGACCGGCTCGGCAAACGCTGCTGCCGCCCCTTCGGGGCTAAGGTTTCTTTTCGGCGACCTACCTGGGGCTGACGCCCCTGGCTACATGCTTTCGCCCCTTCGGGCCTGGCTCCCGGACATTGCAGGCGAATCTCGGCGATGCTCGAAGCGTTTCAAAAACAATCCCCTTCGGGGCTGAGCTCCCGGAACATTGCAGGCAAATCTTGGCGATGCTCGAAACGTTCAAAACAATCCTCTCCCCCGTAATCGCCATCCTTGGCCATCGCGAGACCGTTCCGTAGAGACGCTCCAGACCCGATACGAGACCCTCGGCAGGCCACGGGGACGGCGGGGCGTCTCCGGCGCGGCGATTTCGCTCCGGTCCTCCCCTACCTCCAGCGTCGCGACCCCAGAGAGGAGATGTTTGGAATGGTATGGGCTCGCGCCCTGGGCTAGGAGTCTGCCGCCCTGCGGGCTCGCGGCAACGACGCTTCGCCGGATGCGCCTAATAGTCTCGAACCGGCCCCCCCTGCCGGAGCTTCTTCAAAACTAACCACTCCCTCTTCTCCCGGCGGACGGGGGGGAGGCTGGGAGAAGAGGGCCGGGGTGATGAGGGCTCCGCCGGCACGGCGACCTCCCGATCGACGCCACCCTGCGGATCGGGAAGCGGATCGCGAACGACGCTCCGGCCACTTGTCCCTCTTCCTCCCACCCCCCGCACTTTCAGTAGTAGCCGAAAGACATCGGCTCGATGGCTCGCGAGATCGTCTGCGCGATCGGAGCCGTCCCGCCGCCGCCGGCCTTGCATGGAGCTTGCAGCTTCGGGTCCCCCAGAAGTTTGGCGGTCGGTCCGAAGCCGCATGGAGCGAGCCATGGGCATGCTATCTACACCAGTCATCCGAGGAGTGCGGGAGATCGGTCCCTATCAGGTCCTGGAGGATCTGGGGCCGGCTCCGTTCGGGATGGCCTATCTCGCGGCGGACACCCGCAGCGACCGGACGTCGATCCTGAAGGTGATTCCGGCCTCCCGGCCAGGCTCCTGGCAGGAGGCTGCCTCGTGGGAAATCCTGCTCGCCGAGACCGAGGCCCTGGGACGGATCTACCATCGCGGTCTGCCCGCCCTGCTGGAGGTCGCCGAGTACGACGGCTCGCTGCTGGTGGCTTTCGCCGAGACCGAGGGGCGTTCCTTGCACGACCTGCTCGCCCAGGGCGAGCGGCCGGACCGGGCGACGCTGATCGACTGGGGGGGCCAGCTCCTGGAGATCCTGGCCGAGGCCCATGCCGAGGGGATCCTGCACCGGCACATCGCCGAGGACGAGGTCGTTCTCGCGCCGGAGGGTCACCTGGTGCTCACCGGCTTCGGCTTGACGCAGCTCGTCTTCGATCCGCTGCTCACCCTGCCCCCCGAGCAGCTCGCGGGGGAGCTCTACACGGTGCAGAGCGACCTCTATGCCGTGGGCTCGCTGCTGCGGCGCCTGACCTTCGCCGGCTCGCTGCGCAGCCAGGGAGGCCTGGGGGTGCGGGATCCGCTCTTCCGGGTCCTGGCCCGCGCCACCAGCCAGGAGCCCAGCGCCCGTTACGCCAGCGCCGCGGAGATGGCGGAGGCCCTGCGCGAGGCGGTCCGCACGGATGGCAGCTCCGGGGTCCGGCCGCGGACGAGCCCGCCGCTCCCCGCGGAAGAAGGACGGTTGGAGGTCTTCCCCGGCGCCCCCCGGCCGGTCGCCGCAGCGCCGGCCCGGCCTCAGTCCGACGCCGGCGAGAGGGATCATCGTCGTGCCCTGCTGCTGCTGGCGGCCACCCTCCTGCTGATGGTCTTCGTGCTGGCCACCGGCTGGTTCCTGTTGAACCAGGACGGATCTCCGACGCCCGCGGGAGCTCACGCCGTGCCGGGACAGTCCACGCCGACGGCCAGCTCCTCCCGCTGAATCTCAGAGCGCTTACCGCTTCCCCTTCACCTCCAGCTCCACTCCCACCTTCGCCGGCGGCAGCACGCCGGTGAGGAACAGCACCTTCCCCGATTCGGGGATGGCGATGGGCAGCGGCTTGACGCCGCCGACCAGGCCCTGCTGGAGCCCCTGCGCCTCCTGGGCGAAGAGGGCCTTCGCCCGCCGCGCCTCCAGATCCACCTCGTCCTTCTTCTTCTCACGGTGAGACGTCGGAATCCGCTCCAGCTCGCTGGGGGCGACGTTCGTACCGGTGCTGATCCGGCTCTGATCGAGCAGGGGAGTCTCGGCGGTCACGGTAATGACGTCCTCCACCGCGGCCGACAGCCGGATCTCCGGCACGGCGGTCTGCCCGGTGGCGAGCCGGAGGTTGGGGTACTCGATGGTGGAGAAACCCTCCAGCTCCGCCTTGAGGCTGTAGGTGCCGGCGGGCAGCCCCCGGAAGGCGAAACGGCCCAGAGCATCCGTGGCCACGACCCATTGAGCGGAGAGCGTGACGGTTACTCCCGGCAGGGCCGCTCCCTTGTCGTCCATGACCTTGCCGGCGATGGCCGCCGTACCTCCCGCCGCCGTGGCGCTGCTGCCCGTAGCGATGCGATCGGTGAGCACCCCGGGTGTCGGCTGCAGAACCGCCCAGGGATTGCGTACCGGTGTCGGCCGCAGCTCCCCCGAGCGGAAACGATATCGGGGACCGTCCGGCAGCAGCACCCGCCACTCGTGGGCCTGCACGGGGACGGCGATCTGCGGCAGGGTGAGGGCGAGCTCCGAGCGGCCGGCGGGGATGGCCTTCTCCAGCACGGAGACGATCTCGACCACCGGCTCCCGGCCGGTCTCGAAGCCCAGGGGGATGGAGAGCGTGCCGTTCTTCCGGTCCAGGGGACGCACCGGTACCTCGTCCACCTTGACGGACCACAGTTTGGCCGTGGCCGGCAACACGACGTCGAGGGCCGCGCTCAAGCCCCCGGGCGGCCGCAGGATCAGCCGGTCGCGATGCAGCAGGGTGCCGTCCACAGTCAGCAGCGTCGTGGTCTCCCGCCGCTTGACCAGCAGCGGCAGCGACGGCGCGACCGGCAGCAGCGCCACGGCCATCTTTTCCCCCGCCCCCGCAGACGTCCCGCCGGTGAGCCGCCACGCCGCCGTAAGGTCGATGGCGCTCAGGGCCTCGCGCAGGGCCGGGGGCAGGTCGTCGAGGTCCACCCGCGTCCAGCTCGCCTGGGGCAGCGGGCGCGCATCGGCCGCCACCGCCGAGGCGAGGGCGAGGTAGCGGGCCCGCACGTCGGTCGCCGGCCTGGCTGGGATGGCTGGGATGACTGGGATGACCGGGATGACTGGGACGATCGGCTCCAGGGGGACCTCGGCGCCGGGGGCCGGCGTCGAGGTGAGGACCAGATACCCGGTGCCGCGGAGCTGGTTGTGCCGGTTCACCGTCAGCCGGCGGGACTCCACCACGGGGATGACGTCCCCCTCGTCCGTGCCGGCCTGCTCCACCGCGAGCCCGGGCGGCAGGTCCACGGTGAAGCTCCCCAGGCCGCCGCGGGAGACCTCGTAGAGCACCACGTCGTGGCGCCGGGGACCGTCGGGCAGGAGCTGCACCAGGGTGAGGACGACGCTCTGCGCCAGCAGCTTCTCGGCCTCGCTGCCATCCACTTTGCGCCGCACCTCCACCGTCTGCGCCTCGCCGCGGCGCGTGGTGAGCTGGATCTTCCGCCGGCCGCCCTCCACCCGGTCGTCGACGATCACCGCGCCGGGCGCGTCGAAGGCGCGATCGGCCGGCAGGTCGATCTCCGTCACCGTCACGGGAGCCACGGCCGCGGGCAGCGTGAGGCGGCTCACCCCTTTGCCCACGAGCAGCGGCCCGGTGACCTTGACGGCGTAGCGCCCCGGCCCCGGAGCCACGAGCCACAGCTCGCCGCTCCTGGCGCTGGCGGTGACGGCGGCGGCCGGACCGGTCCCTGGCGGGGTGATGCCCAGGGCCTTCGCCTCCACCTCCAGGGGGACGCAGGCGAGGGGGAGGGATACCGGCTCCTTGGGCTCGCCCTGGACGAGGACTTCGAATTCGGAGGTCACGTCCGCCGTCTCCTCTCCCAGGACGATGCGCAGACGCTGGGAGACCACCTCGGCGAGCGGCTTCTCGCGGCGGGCCTGCCGCTGGGCCCGCTCGCGGTCGAGCCGCTCGACGGTCTCGACGAGCGCGAGGTAATCCTTCAGGGGGAGCAGCACCTCCCCCGGCCGCGGGGCGTCCGCGGCCCGCAGCCCCGGGGTTCCGGTGGATATCGACAAGGTCAGCGTCAGGGCGAGGATTCTCGTCTTCAGAACCATTGCGGTCTCTCCTTCTCCACCTCGGCGCGCAAGGCCAGAGGTGCGGGGGTGGCCGAGAGGGCGCTCCAGGCGGCGCGGATCTCGGTGAAGCCTGGGGGGATGGCGAAGAAGGCGGTAACGGCGGCCGGTGCCGGCGAGGAGCGCAGGGCGGAGTTGACCTGCGCGTCCACCTGCCGGGCCATGCCGGCGGCGGGTTTGCGGGGGGCCGTCCCCGGCGGCGCGGAGATGGTTCCGTTGCGGGCGGCGTCGGCCAGCTTGTAGGAGCGGCCGCCGGGCAGGACCACCCGCACCTCGATCCGCGCCGCCGGCGCCGAGAGGGCCGGCAGCGGCACCTCCAGCCTGCCGTCGTCGCGGGGCAGGGCGAGGGGGAGGAGGCCGCTCAGGTGGACCACCTGCGTCGCCTCCTGGGTGAGGAGGGGGACGGAGAGCCCGCCGCCGGCCGCCGTGCCGGGGGTGACGGGCGCGCCGTCGTCGCGGGCGGAGGCGAGCTCGAAGCCGGCGGGCAGGACGAAGGTGAGCTGCTGGGCGCCGCGGTTGCGCACCTCCGCCCAGAGCTGGTACGAGGCGCGGCCGGCCTCGCCCACCGCCACGTCCACCAGCAGGCGGTCGATCTCGGAGGCCAGCACCTCGGTGCGCTCCGCCCACTCCGCGGCCCAGCGTGGCGGCCGGGCCGCATCGGTCACGACGTAGAGCTTGCCCTCGGCCGAGCGCAGCGACGCGGGGAGCCGGGCCGCGTCGGCATCGCCCGCGGTTCGCAAGGAGCCCGGATCGGCCAGGCTGAGCTGGCCGTCGCCGCCCTTGAGCACGGCCTTGGCGAGGAGCGTCGTGCGGGCGCTCCCCTGGGGCAGGAGCAGGGGAGTCGCGAAGGCGTCCCGCGGTTCGCCCGTCAGCTCCAGCTCGACGGCGAAGGCGTCCTCGACGGGCGCCAGCGGCGTGACCACCAGCGTCCTGCCGTCCATCTTCCAGCCGGCGCCCCCCTGCACCGAGGCGACCTCCAGCCCGTCGGGGATGGGCACCCGCAGTTCCGCGAGGCGCCCCTGGGCTACCCGCGCCTCGATCCAGCCGAACACTCGCAGGCGGGTGCGGGTGAGAGCCGTCGCCGTGGCGGACGTGGCCTCCCAGCGCAACGGGAGCTGGGCCCGGGCCGGCAGGGTGGCCCGGCCGGAGAGCGTCCAGTGCGCCTCGCCGCCGGGGACCGCCACGAAGCTCCACGGCCTGCCCGCGGCCTTGCCCTCCTGAGGGCTCATCTGGCCGGCGCCGTCGATCTCGACCTCCTCTACCGCCGTCGTCGTCGCCACCGCGATCCGCCCGCGGACCACGGCGGCCGGCGGCAGCTTCAGGCCGAAGCGCCACGTCGGGCGGGTGGCCGTCTCGTCGCGGGTCACGGGCACGGCGGACTCGAGCCGCACCTCGTGCCGTCCGCGGCCGCGGACGTGGAGGGCCCAGCCCTTGTCCGAGGCGTCCACCCGTCCCTCGACGCCGGCGAGATCGGCGTGGATGAACGAGCCCGGATCGCCCAGCGGCACCGTCTGCCACTTGTCGTCATAGAGCGTCAGGCGCAGGGTCTGGGCCACCCGGGCGCTCACCGGGCCGGCGGTGACGTCGAAGTCGGCCAGCTCCAGGGCGAAGGGGGCGGGGGGCGGCGCCAGCGCCTCGGCCGCCGGATTGGCGCGGGTGCGCAGGTCCTCGTACTGGGTCAGGGGCAGCGTCACCTGCTGCGCTCCGGCCACGGCGGTCAGCAGTGTCAGCAGCATGACGAATTCCCCGAGTTTCTTGGGTCTCATGGTCTTCTCCTCCTTAGAACCTTGGATGCAGTCTAGGAGGGAAAGAGAACCATCCCGAAGAAACGGGCGCTCGTCCCTGCGGGGCGGCGGTGCGTCACCGGAATCGGGGGGCAGGAGCCTCCCTGACTCCCCCCAGTCCATCCCGGGCCGTGTCCTATACTTGAAGAGCTGCTCCGCAAAGTGCGAGGAGAACCCTTGATTGCCCAGGTGCTGAACCGCCAGTTCGTGCTCGATCAGTTGGAAGAGGTGCGGCGGGAGCTGCAGGAGGCCGCTACGCCCGAACGCCGCACTATGGCGACGGCGACCGAGGGACCTGAGATCGAGCCGCAGGACGCCGCCCTGGCGCTGGCGGCGATCGACGAGGCCCTCCAGCAGGAGACGCTGGCCTCCAGCGGCCAGAAGGGGTTCGAGCCGCCGCCGCCCGAACGCCGGGGCGAGGAGCCGGCGCCGATCGACGACTTCTCTTTCTTCAGCCGCGACGCCGTCCTCAGCAACCTCCAGTCCGCCCTGGAGCACGTCCTGACGGAGAAGGAAAAGCTGGCGCAGTCCGACCTTCCCGACGACCGCCGCTCCTTCCAGGACGATGTCGCGGTGACGGACGTCTCGCTGGCGGACGCCCCTCCGCCATCGCGTGACCTCGACGGCCGGCGGATCTTCGACAAGTTCTCGATCTTCGATATCCGCTGGGTCAGCTCGCTCGTCGCCGAGGGGGTGCGCAAGCTCCGGGGCCGCTTTCCCTTCCCGGACGAGGCCGCCACGGCGGTGCAGATCGGCGACCGCGCGCGTCTCGTGGTGGTGGGCGACTGGGGCTCGGGCCTTCCCCGCGCTCAGAAAGTCGCGAACGAGATGCGCAAGGTGCTGGACGAGGGGATTGCACACCAGCGCGAGCAGCACGTCGTTCACCTCGGCGACGTCTACTACTCAGGCTGGGAGTATGAGTATCGTAATCGCTTCCTCCAATACTGGCCTGTCCGCTTGGGCGAGGAGGACCGGATCACCTCCTGGAACCTCAACGGCAATCACGACATGTACTCCGGCGGCCATGCCTTCTACGGCTACGTCCTCCAGGACCCGCGGTTCAAGCGCCAGGAGGGGAAGAGCTACTTCAGCCTGCGCAACGATCACTGGACGCTGCTCGCGCTGGACACCGCTTGGGAGGACGGCGGCTTGCAAGGCCATCAGGCCCAATGGGCGCAGCGGACGCTCACCGACTCCTCCGGCAAGGGGATGCTTCTCTCCCACCACCAGATCTTCAGCGCCTACGAGAGCGGGAACGACGTCCTGAGCGAAAAGATCAAGCCCGTCCTCGCCACCGGGCGGGTGAAGAGCTGGCTCTGGGGCCACGAGCACCGCTGCGTCTTCTACGATCCCTACCAGGGAATCGACGCCCGCTGCCTCGGCCATGGCGGCGTGCCCGTCTACATGACCCACGCCGAGAACGACCCCTACCCGGCACCGGCCTTCTACGAGTACCGCGACTTCATCGACAAGGGTCTGGAGCGCTGGGCCCTCTTCGGCTTCGCGGTGCTGGACTTCGACGGCCCCGAGATCGCCGTGCGCTACATCGACGAGAACGGCAAGGAGCATCAGCGTGAGCGGATCGCCTGATCGCGAGGAGAGCCTCTTCCAGGCCGCCCAGCGCGCCTACGAGACCGGCGACTTCGCCACGGCCCGCACCCTATTCCTGCAGGTTGTGGCTCTCAATGGCCGGCGCCGTGCCAACGCCGAACGGTATCTCCTGAAGCTGATGGAGCTGATTCCGAAGGTCAGAAGGGAGACTGACAGCGCCAAGGCGGTCGACAACTCAATGCCCACTCCCGACCCGGGTCGCCAGCGAACAGACAAGAGAGAGCATCCAATTGAGCCGAGGGAACATTTTCCCAGTCCTGACGGCGACCGTGCGCGAATAGACAGCGCACGGCCTCCCTACGAGGAACCGCTCAGCGACCACGAGGCCCATCCGCGCCGCGGAAGAGTGAAGTGGTTCAACGACAGTAAAGGTTTCGGTTTCATCACCCCGGAGGACGGGCAGAAGGACTGCTTTGTTCATCATTCGGCCATTCGGGGCAACGGCTTCAAGTCGCTCGCCGAGGGTGACCGCGTGGAGTTCGACGTGGTACAGGGAACCAAGGGCTTGGCTGCCGAGAACGTCGTCAGGACTTCTGACTCGCGCAATGCGATGAGCCTGGCCCCTCCGGATCCTGAGCCCCATTTGGAACCAACTCGGGCGACCTCCGATCATATGGCCTCTGAGATCCTCCGGCGCACGCCACACATGGATCTCGATCCCCCGCCGCCCGCGGCAGACGCTCAGATCCAGGTCTCTGTATACACCGACATCGGGGCGCTGCGCAGAGGGGAAGAGGGAGAGGACGTGGTCCTGGAGGTCTCTCCTGATCAGACGCAGTTCGACTTGAACGTCTGGCTGGTGGTCGAGAAACCCTTTGAAGTTGAGGGACCCGTTATCCAGGAGCTGACCATCCTTCGCGACCAGGAGCGCTCGGAATCGGCCGTGTTCACGGTCGTCCGCAAGAAGGGCGGAGGAACCGGGACCGCGACATTCTCGGCCCTCTTCGCCTACAACGGACGAGCCTGCGGCAAGGTGAGCCGCGCCGTTCCTCTGACCACGGAAGCTCAGGAAGAGACGCCGGCAAGCCGCCCGATCGTGCGAGTCGAGGCTTCAGCCCAGCCGGCAGACCTCAATGTCCAGATCGTCGCATCGGCCACCGACGAACGCAATTTCCAATGCAAGATCCAGACGTCCCTACTCCCTTCCTACCAGGACGGCGTCATCGAAAAGTGGCGGCTGAGCAGCCTGGCCCGGGACCTGGTACGCCAGCAGATGGTCCAGTTCACCGCCAAGGGAGCGAGTGACTGGGACCGCACGACGGCCCTGCGTGGCGCCGGGCTGAAACTTTTCAAGGCCGCGCCAACCCTCTTCCAGAAAGTTTTCTGGGAGTTGATCGATTCCGGCAAGCCGCCGAAGACGATCTCCATTATCACCCAAGAGCCCAATATTCCCTGGGAGCTGATGGTGCCAAACCGACGGCCTCCTGGCGGCAAGCTCCAGAAACGCGAGCCGCTGGGCATCGAGTTCCTGCTGAGCCGCTGGACCTCCGACGACGACATCCATCCGCCACAAAAAATCCCGCTGCGCGACGCCTATGTAGTAGCTCCGCGTGACTCCAGGCTCGGAGCCGCCGAGAATGAGGCCAAGGTGGTCGTGGAGGGTTTCCATGGAATGCGAATCGATCCTGCCTCCGCCAGGGCACTGGACCAAGCTTTCCAGCAGCAAGGCCGGGCTCTCCTCCACTTCGTCTGCCACGGCAAGAGCGGCGACGGCGGCAGCCAGGTGCTCGTCATGGATCAGAAGCAGGAGCTCTACTCCAGCGCGCTCGCCGCCATGCCGGGCATCGAGAAGGGCTTCGCGACCTCCAGGCCCCTGGTCTTCCTCAACGCCTGCGAAGTCGGCCGGCAGGAGCCCGCGCTGGTGGGTACCGGCGGCTTTGCCGAGGAACTCATGGCCCTCGGTGCCAGCGCCGTCATCGCCCCGCTCTGGAGCGTCAAGGACACGATCGCCCACGAGATCGCCGTGGAGTTCTATCGCCGGGTCAAGGCCGAACCGGCGACGCCTTTCGCCGCCATCCTGCGCGATCTGCGGGCCAAGTCCTACGCCCCCGATGGCGGCGAGGACACCTACGCGGCCTACTGTTTCTACGGCGATCCGCTGGCCACCCGGGTAGACTGAGTCGCTGCGATGCCCACCCTGCGATCCTCCCGCGCCTTCCGCCTCCTCCCCCTCCTCCTCCTGGCCCTGATGCTGGCTCTCGGCCTCCTCATCGAGGCCGGTGTCTACCGCACCCTTCTCTGGGAGGCCAAGACCCCCCTGGCCGCGCTCTTTAGCCGTCGCCTTCTTCCGCCGGCCGGCGCGGGAGCTCTAGACCGTGCACTTGGCCATCGAGCTGCTGACGCTCGTCTTCTTCCTGGGCTTCTTGGCTCACGCGGTGGTGATGCGCGGCCGGGAGGGGGTGGCGCTCTTCGGGGCCATGCTGCTGCTGGGGTTCCTGCGGGAGAGCTTCGTCGTGCTGCGGGGGCTCCAGGCGCTCAGGCGCGGGCTGGGATCGTGAGGGAAAGCGCGCCATAGACGCAAACTTTGACCTCGATGCCTGCGGTCGGGTCTGGTCTGGGCCTTGCCAAGCCAGCGACGACTGCTGCCAAGCCAGCGACGACTGCTGCCAAGCCAGCGATGACTGCTGCCGAGCCAGCGATGACTGCTGCCTTGGCAGCAATGACTGCTTGCCAAGCAAGCAATGGCTGCTGCCACGGCAGCGATGATTGCTGCCGAGCCAGCGACGACTGCTGCCGAGCCAGCGACGACTGCTGCCGGGACAGCGATGACTGCTGCCGCGGCAGCAGGGACTGCGGAGGAGTTTGCAGTCGCCGCCCAGGGTCTGCGCCTTGTCGAATCAGGCCTGGAGGAGGCTGCTGGCCTGGCGCTGAAGCAAAGCCAGAGCTTATGGGGAAGCGCGCCCCCCTCACCCCGCCTTGGCGGCGCGCCGCTCGGCCATCTTCCTGATGTAGTCCACGGCGTCCGGCGTCTTGCAGCCGGTCTCGCCGTGGTCCACCTCGACCTTGCCGATGCGGCGGGCGGCGGCGAGGGCCTTCTCCTGAAGCGCCGGCTTGCTGCCGCCGATGGCGATGAGGGCGCCGTTCATCTGGTGGCGCACCCGGTTCTGGCTGCCGTGGAGGTCGCGCTCGATGCGGGCGAGGTATCCCTCGGACTCGGCATCGGTCAGCCCGCCGTTCGCGGCGAGGTGGGAGAGGACGGTCCAGCCGGCGGAGGCGAGCCACTCGCCGTCATCCCCACGGATATCGATCCAACGCTCCATCACCTCGCGGGCCGCCGGGCTCTGCGCCGCCAGGCCCGCCAGGTAGCCGGTCTCGATGTAGTTGTCGAGATCGGCCGCCCAGGCGTCGAGGGTCGCGCCGTCCAGCTTCTTCGGATCGGCGACCATCGTCGCCAGGATGCGGGCCTCATGGTTGCCCGTGGACCACAGCGAGCGGGCTAGCTCATGGTCCTTCTTGATCTTCTTCTGGAGGCTCTTGAGATCGGCCGAGCTGACGCCATAGACGTCCTCGCCCGCGCCATGGCGGCGGTAGGTCTTCCGCGTCTGCTCCTTGCCGAGCGACTTCAGGGTGTCGAGCGTCTCCTGGAGGTTCATGGCTGCATCTTAACCGGAGCCTTGAGGGAGATGCTCCCGAGATCCTCCTCCTGATCAGGGGCGAGGGTGAAGGAGCGGATGGGCCGGCCGTCCACCAGCAGTGTGTAGAGACCCGCGGGCAGGAACGGAACGGCGAAGCCTCCCTCGCCGGCGATCAAGGCCGAGGCCTGGACCGTGCCGTCGCCGGCGGAGGCAATGGTGAGAACCCGGCCGCCGGCCGCCGGCTTTCCCGCGACGAGGGTGCCGTGAATTGCACCGGAGGGGAGGGGCAGCTCGATCAGCGGCCGGTCGTCGTCCGCCGGCAGCACGGACTGCCGGACGGTGACGTTGGCGCCGCCAAAAAGCTGGAGGACCACGGCGCTGCCGGGCCGCCTGCGCACCGCGAACGAGCCGTCGCCGAGCGGCTCGGCGTTGCGGCTTCCGGAGGGCGAGTCCGCGGACAGCTTCCAGCCTTCCGGGACGGGCGGGCGGAATCGCACCTGGACCACGCGGGACTTCTCTCCCAACTGGACCGGCGTCACCGCTCCCGCGACCACCTCCACCTGCCGGGTCTCGCCGCCGCTGCTGACCTGGACCACCCCGCCGAGGCTCCTCTCGTTCACCGAAGAAACTGCGTAGGGCCCTGGCGCCAGCGGCTCGGTGAGGCACTCTCCCCCGCCGTCCGTGACCACCCGTGTGGACCGGCCCGCACGAAAACCCTGGACGTTGACGGCGCAACCCGCGCAGGGCTGGTCGGCTTCCTCATCCCACACGGCGATGCGCAGCCGCCCGCCCTGCCGGAGCTCGATCGTCACCGACTTGTCCCCGTCCAGCGTCCTGGCGTCCAGCTTGCCGGGGTCGATTTCCATCTCCGCATCCGGATAGCCCTCGGCGGAGGCGCGCAGGTGGAGCGGATCCTCGCCGGCGGCGAAGGTGACCTCCCCGTCGCCCCCGCTCACCTCGTCCACGGCACCCAGGGGATCGACCGAGACGATCCGGGCTCCGGCCACGGGTTCGCCGCTGCCGCCGTCCTTCACCAGCCCCCGGAGCTTCCGGCCCAGGCTCAGCTCGATCGGAGGCAGCTCGCGCCGCTCTCCAGCCGCCACGGTCACGGAGACCCGCTCCGGACCGTAGCGGCGGGCGACCGCCGTCAGCGCGTAGGTTCCGGCGGCCAGGTCGACGAACAGAAAGCGGCCGTCGGAATCGGTGGTCGCCGGCCGCTCGATGGCCCGGCTGGAGACCGTGGCGCCCGCCACAGGCCGCCGGTCGCTCCCGAGGACGACCCCTTCGATGCGGGCCAGGGGCTGCAGCGAGCACCCCACGGCCGGCGGGGGAACGTCGAAATGCTGTTGGAATCTCAGGAACCCCGGAGCCAGGCAGACGACGTTCACCGGAACCGTGGGCGAGAGACCGGAGATCTCCGCCTTGCCCTCACCGTCGGCCGTGGTTTCAAAGAAGCGATTCGTTTCCGGGCGGTCTCCCTGATGGCCTCCGACCCTGGCGCCGGGGACCGGCTCCCCGCCGGGTCCCGTCACGAAGACGGCGATGGCGACACCCTGGTCGAGGACGATCTCGCCGAGGTCCAGCACCGCCTGAGCACCGGCTGCCTGGGGCCTCTTGGGCAGGAGGCTTTCGGGGCTCGGCACGCTGACTTCCTGGTGCAGGATCTGTCCGCCCGGAGCGCTCACCTGGAGGAGGTACTCGCCGGGCGCGAGCTGTGGCGTCTTCACCCGGCCGGCCGCATCCGTCACCACCTCGCGGATCATCCGGCCGGTCCCCTTGTCACGGCCGAGCGGCAGGGTGACGAAGCGCCGCGACCGCAGCTCCTTGGGGACGAGGGCCAGGCGCGCACCCACGACGGCGTCCTTGCCGGCGCGCACTCGGGCGGTCACCCTCACCCCCCGCTGGAGCACCGGCTCCACGGCGGCGCCGGCCTTCAGGTACTGCTGCGCACAGCTTACGGCGACCTCTTCACCGCCGGAGCACACCAGCGCCAACCCGGCCTTCAGGGCTGGAATCCGCATCGGTACGACCGGCGCCTTCAGCTCAACCGTCGCCGGCTCGTCCTGCGAGGCCAAAGGGGTGACCTCGAGCCAAGCGCTCCTCACCGGGGGTGCGGAGAGCTCTGTGGCAACGCGGAGGAGCAACCATGCAATGAGAGAGATCATAGGCGAGGGCGACTAAACGTGGCATTCCGTGTAATAACAGGATCGGGAGCACGAGATCGAGCTGCAAGCGCAACTGAAGTTGAGGGTGCAGATTGCAGAGGAAGCACAGCCGCAGTTATCCTGGCTACAGTAGCTACAGCCTCCTCCGGCTCCCCCTCCAGGATTCGGCGGCGGGGTGAATTGGGCCGAGGAAGTTCGTTCCATCAAGGGAAGCACCAGCAGGACGACCAGGAACAGACAACGTCGAACGTTGCGGTTCATGGCATTCTCCTGACGAGGTTACAGATCTCGCGAGGAGCCGCGGTATCTGTATATGTGATCAGCCACCCCTTCCAGATCACCAGGGGAAGCGCACAGCAGGCCACTTCGAAAGTCGTCGATCGGCTTTTGCCCAGCAGTGGGATCTGGAGGAGCGTTGCGTGGGTCCGCGAGTGATCACAGGCCTGGACCGACCAAGCCGCGCCGGAGGTGTCCACAGCTAGATAGAACCAACTGATCCCAGGAATGAACACCTCGTGGCGCTCGCGCATCTCCCGGTCCGTCTGGGCGAGCCAAGCTTCCAGCTCCCGCCGCTCCACCTGCGGAAACGCCTCATGCCGGACGAGGCGGCCGTCGAGCGCAAACACCTGCAGGTCGCCGCGGAAGCCATCCAGGGTATAGAGCAACTTGCGCCCCGGGTCATATTGAAGGTCGACAGCCCGCAGCACAGTGGTGCCAATCTTGGGCTCGATCACATCCTCGGTACCCAGCTTCTTGAGTAGGGTCTTCTCGCGAACCTTCCAGATCTGAGCCCGGTGGTTGGCAAGGGTAGGAGCGACGGCGATGGTCTCGGCATCGATCCAGGCGACTCCTCGGACCTCGTCGGGGAGCGGGATGGAGATGGGAGAGCCGGGTCCGAACGGGACGAGGCGAAGCTCCTTGCCCTGGCCGACGATCCCGGCAACGCCCCAGCGCCCATCCACGGCCACACTCACGGCGTCCTTGAGGCTCGCCGTCGCGATCACCTCGCCTTCCGGCGAGTACAGGTCGATCCGGCCCGACCGGTTCTGCCAGGCCCAGAGGTTCCCTTCCTGGTCGACTCCCATCCCGGAGGCACGCAGGTCACGGACGAGTGACAAGGCACGGTCCGCAAGGGCCGCCTCGGCGACCGCCCCGAGAGGGGAGCATACAGCGAGCACGAAGAAGAGAAGAGCACTCTTGCGCATTTTTATACCTGAAAGCAAAACTACGTCTGGTCAATCTATATCGCAGAATTTGGCAAAGTGCAACGATCCGCCGGGATGCGGGCCTCCTTGGAGTCCGTCCTCCACCCTTCACAGCCTCCCCCTCGTCCTGCTAGACTGCGCCGTCTTTCTGTCTTTTTCGTCAAACTCGGAAAGGGGAGCTCGCATGCCCTGGTCGTCGTCTGTGAGAAGGTGTCGCTTCGTGCCCGCGCTGGCGGGAATCTTACTTCTGACGCTGTCCGCCCTGCCGGGCTGGGCAGCCAGCTCGCCCACAGCCAAGCCGCAGCTCGCCGGCAACTTCGACGTCCGGGTGAACGGCAGTGCGCACGCCCTGTCCGCGGTCGTGGCCGGGCTTCCCACGGTGCCGCTCAAGCCGCTGCCGAGCGCGGCGCAGGTCAAGGACCAGATCAAGTCGATGCAGGAAGCCCTGAAACGCCTGCAGACCACGGCCCCCGGCGCCACGGCCCGCTTCTCGCCGGTCACCGCGGCGCCGGAGATCGTCTCCGGAAATCGCGGAGCGCTCTCCGCCGCGGCGCCCGGGAGGCCTGGAATCGACGTCGTGCGCGACTACCTCAAGGCCAACAGCGCCCTCTACGGCCTGACGAGCGCCGAGATCGACGCCCTCCACCTCCTGGGCGAGAGCGTGAGCAAGCGCAGCGGCCTGCGCATGGTGCGCGTCGAGCAGCAGCTCAACGGCCGCTCTCTCTTCCAGAGCGAGACCCGCTTCATCCTCGACCGCGACGGCCGCGTCTGGCGCTCCCTCGGCCTGCTGATGCCGGCCGCCGCCGCGCCCTCGGTCCCCCTGCCGCCCGCCGTCTCCGCTCCGCAGGCGCTGGTGGCGGCGATGAAATCCGTGGGCTTGAGCCTCGACGTCACCCGCATGGCCGTGCAAGCGACCAACGCCAACGGCACCCAGACCCGCGTCCTGGCCAACGATCCGCGGATCGCCGGCGCGGTGGCGAGCGACGTCGTCTACTTCCCGGCCGCGCCCGGCGTGCTCGTTCCCGCCTGGCGGCAGATCACCTTCACCAAGGGCGATGCGGACTGGTACACGATCGTCGACGCCGTCAGCGGCGCCCTGCTCTGGCGCAAGGACATCCGCGCCCACGCCTCGACTCAGGAGGCGCGGTTCAGCGTCTACGTGCTTGGCGATGGAAAAACCCCGGCCGAGAGCCCGGCGCCTCACAACCCGACCGACGTCACCCCCGGCTCCGGCACCCAGTTCCCGGAGATCGCCCGCACGATCGTCAACATGTCCACGGCGCAGGACTCAACCGCCAGCCCCGACGGCTGGATCCCCGACGGCGGTACGACGACGACGGGCAACAACGTCGACGCCTATCTGGATACCGACGACGACGACGCTCCGGACACCGGCGCCCTGGACAACAACGGCCGGCCGGTGGGCAACCCGGACGCCAACACGAACAATCGCGACTTCCTCGGCGCCGCGCCGCGCGACTACACCTACAACCCGCCCCCCGTGGGCGGCAACCCGGACGCCGGCGACGACCCCACGCTCGCACCCTATCAGCGCGGCATCGTGACCCATCTCTTCTATCTCACCAACTGGTACCACGACCAGCTCTTCAACCTCGGCTTCGACGAGGCGGCGGGGAACTTCCAGGCCACCAACTTCAGCGGCATGGGAGCGGGCGGGGATCCGGTGCTGGCCGAGGCGCAGGACGGCTCGGGCACCGACAACTCCAACTTCTCCACACCTCCGGACGGGTCGTCCGGCCGCATGCAGATGTTCCTCTTCGATTTCCCCTCCCCGGAGCGCGACGGCTCTCTCGATGCCACGATCGTGCTCCACGAGCTGACCCATGGCCTCTCCAACCGGCTGGTCGGCGACGCCGGCGGCCTCATCTGGAGCCCGGGCGAAGGGATGGGCGAGGGCTGGAGCGACTTCTACGCCCTGTCGCTGCTCCACGGCAACAACGTGGATGACCCGAACGCCAAGTACGCGGCAGGGGCCTATGCCACCTACCAGCTCGGCGGCCTCACCGACAACTATCTCTACGGCATCCGCCGGTTCCCCTACACGACGGACAACACGGTCAACCCGCTCACCTGGGCGGACGTGGACGACGTCACGGCCAACGACTCGGGCGGCATCCCCATCAGTCCCCTGGGCTTCGAATTCAACGGCGGCCTGGAGGTCCACAACATCGGCGAGATCTGGGCCCTGACGCTCTGGGAGGTGCGCAGCCGGGTGATCGCCGATCCTGCCGGCGCCAACGGCGACGTTCCGACCGGCAACGCCACCATGCTGCAGATCGTCACCGACGCCCTGAAGCTGACGCCCCTCGATCCCAGCTTCACCGACGCCCGCGACGCGCTCATCCAGGCCGACTGCATCACCAACGCCTGCGCCAACGAGAAGTCGATCTGGCAGGGCTTCGCCGACCGCGGCCTGGGCTACGGCGCCGTCGCCCCGCTCGGCCAGGTCGGCTTCGCCAACTTCGGCCACATGAGCGTCGGCACCTCATTTGCCACGCCCAATCTGGACCTGTCGACCTTCACGGTGGACGACTCCCTGGGCAACAACAACGGCGCCATCGACCCCGGCGAGCCGATCAAGCTCGCCGTCGAATTGCTCAACCCGTGGCGCAATACGGCCTTCAACGTGCCGGCGGGGACCACGGCGACCCTGACCTCCTCGACACCTGGCGTCACCATCCTCACCGGCACCTCGGCCTACGGGCCAATCCCGGCCAAGAACGTCGCCACCGGCACCCCCTTCGTCTTCACGGCCGCGCCCAGTGTCCTGTGCGGCCAGGCGATCCACTTCAGCCTGAAGATCACCAGCACGCTCGGCACTGCCACCGTGAGCTTCACGGTCCGCGTCGGCACCCCCTCGGGCACCGGCGCGCCGGTCACCTACACCCGGACGCTCAATCCCGCCCTGGCCATTCCGGACGGAGATCCGCGCGGCATCGCCGACACGCAAAGCATCACCGACGACTTCGAGATCTCCAGCCTCCAGTTCCGGGTGGACAACGTCCAGCACCCGGCCACGGACGACCTCACCGTCCTGCTGCGCGCCCCCAACGGCTACGGCAGCGATCTCATCTGGCTGCGTGGAATCCTGATCGGCGAGTTCTTCGGCCAGAACTTCATCAACACGTTGATCGACGACAACTCGGCCAACGACCTCAACCTCTCAGCCGACTCCGACGCGCCATACACCGGCGACTGGTCACCGGCCTTCAATTCCTTCATCTGGAATCTGTTCGGAGACCCCAGCATTTTCCCCGATCCAAACGGTCAGCTCGGACGGATGGCGGGCTTGAGCACGCAGGGCGACTGGAAGGCACTGGTGGCCGACAACTTCCGCAGCTTCGCAGGCACGCTCAATGCCTGGTCGATCATCGTGACGCCGACGGCCTTCACCTGTTCCGCCTTTGCGCCGGCCGCAAATGTGACCGGTACCAAGACCGTGGCCGGCACGTTCAACGTGGGCGGCACCGTGACCTACACGGTGACCCTCACCAACAACGGCACCGGCGCTCAGGCCGATAACCCGGGCAACGAATTCACCGACGTCCTGCCCGCGAGCCTCGCCCTGGTCAGCGCCACCGCCACCTCCGGCACCGCCGTCGCCACGGTCGGCGCCAACACGGTGACCTGGAATGGCGCCATCCCGCCCGTCGGCGGCACGGTGGCGATCACCATCACCGCCACCATCAAGCCCGGCACCGGTGGAACGACGATCTCCAACCAGGGGACGATCGCCTTCGACGCCGACCTCAACGGCAGCAACGAGTCGAGCGCCCAGACGGACGACCCCGGCACCGGGACGGCCGGCGACCCGACCGCGTTCGCGGTCGCGGCCGCGCCTTTCATCACCGCCACCAAGACGGTGAGCGGGTCGCCCCAGGAAGGCTCCACCCTCACCTACACCGTGGTCCTCACCAACAGCGGCGGCGTGGCCCAGGCGGACAATCCGGGCAACGAATTCACCGACGTCCTGCCCGCGGGCCTGACGCTGGCGACCGCCACCGCGACCTCCGGCACCGCCGTCGCCACCATCGGCACCAACACGGTGACCTGGAACGGAGCGATCCCCGCCAACAGCTCGGTGACGATCACCATCACCGCCACCGTGAACGCGGGCACCGCCGGCCAGACGATCTCCAACCAGGGATCGTTCTCCTTCGATTCCAATGGTGACGGTACCAATGACACCGCCGGCGTCACGGACGATCCCGCCACCCCGGCGGCCGGCGACCCGACCTCGGTCGACATCGTCGTGCCGATCGCCGAAGTCCCGACCCTGAGCGACTTCGGCCTCGCCATCCTCTTCCTGGCCCTCACCGGCGCCGCCCTGCTCCTCCTGCGGCGACGGCGCACGGCCTGAGGAGTCGCGCCCACTCAGCCCCCGGCCGCCCGGCCGGGGGCTCGTCACTCCTCCCCGTCATACCGCACCAGCTCGACCTTCCACACCTCCGGCGCCTCGGTGACTCCCCACTGCCAGAGGTCGTGGTCGAACTGCACGGTCGAGGTGCCGAGGGTGGCGAGGGCTTCGTCGGTGATCTTGCCGGCGGTGAATCGGAATGACGAGGAGAAGTTGACGTCCCTGCTCACCGTCAGCGCGATGGACACCCAGTTCGCCCGGCACAAGTACGGCTCGCGCCTCGACGAGGCCCGGGCCGCCGCCCGCGAGTGGAGTCGCCCGGCGCCCGTCCTCCCCGCCAAGGACTACGAGCGCGATCAGCGGGAGTGGCAGGCGGCCCAGCAGCTCCAGACCCAGCAGGAGGTCGATCACGAGGTTGCTCTCAAAAAATGGTACGGGAAGCGGGACGGGTCCCAGGAGTCCATGCCGAAGCTGGGCGTGGTGATGAAGCCCCGCCGACGCCGGAAGAGCAGGCGCGGGCGGCGGAGGCCCTGCGTCCTTACTCGCTGGCGCCGTAGGAGCCTGCGCGAAGGCCAAAGCAGGGACTTCAGGGACATGGAGGATACCGCCGGAGGGTCCTCCTCTGGCGCGAACCCTCTTTTTGAGTAGTAGAATAGGAAAGGCTTCCCTAATCAGCGATTGCGCGGAGGAGATGTGATGTCCGTGTCGGAACCCGTGCCTCCCTCAGGGAGCGGAGACTCGATCGGCGGCTACCGGATCTTGAAGACCCTCGGCCGGGGCGGTATGGGCGAGGTGTTCCTCGCCTGGGACGAGCGCCTGCAGCGCGAGCTGGCGGTCAAGCGCATCCGCCACGACAGCGCCCTCACCGCGACTCTCCGCCAGCGCCTGCTGCGGGAAGCCCAGGCCGCCGCCAAGCTCAGCCACCCGGCCATCGTGCACATCTACGATCTGAAAGAGGACCCGGCCGGCGACTGCATCGTCATGGAGTACGTGCCGGGCCAGACGCTCGCCGAGGCGCTGACGGTCCGGCCCTTCGAGCCGGCGCACGCCGCCCGTCTCGCCCGGGAGATCGCCTCCGGCCTCGCCGCCGCCCACGCGGCGGGGATCGTCCACCGCGACCTCAAAACCGAGAACGTCATCCTCACGCCATCGGGGAATGCCAAGATCCTCGACTTCGGCCTCGCCAAGCCGTTCGTATCCGCCGCGGGCGATCCGTCGTTGACGGAGAGAGGGGGCGTGGTGGGCACCTGCCGGTCCATGTCGCCCGAGCAGGCGAGAGGCGGCGAGGTGGACGGGCGCTCGGACCTCTTCTCGCTCGGCGTCCTGCTCTACGAGGTGCTGACCGGTGAGTATCCGTTCCGAGGAGCGACCAGCCTGGAGAGCATCGTCCAGGTACTGAAGCATCACCCGCCACGCGTGGACGTGATCCGTCCGGGCGTGCCCCCCCGGCTCGGCCTCCTGGTTGAGCGCCTGCTGGCAAAGGACGCGGCCGACCGCCCCCAGAGCGCGGACGAGGTCGTGCGCGAGTTGGAGGCCATCGAGGGCGCGCTCTCCAGCCCCACCTCCGAGGAGACGCTCAGCGATCTCCCGACAGGCTACTTCCCCACTCCACCGCCCCCGTCCCAGCCGCTGCCGCGGTCGTCCCAGGCGCCGCAGTCCACGGCGGGGATGTCGACCGCTTCCGGGTCCCAGCGGCTCCGGATGGTCGCTCTCGTCGGCTTGGGGGCGCTGATCCTGGGAATCGCCATCTACTCCGTCCGCCACTATTACGTCCGCCCTGTTCCAGCACCTCCGCCTCCCCGCCGTGTCTTGGTGCTTCGGCCGGAGGTAAAGGACAAGCGGCTCTACCTCGCAGCCTCAAGAGTCCTGGGCACTGTACTCAAGACCTTGAGAGCGCTCGAAGGCATGGAGGTGATCGATCCATCTGAAGTCGTAGGGACGCCGGCTTCTCTGAAGGCGAAAGCGAAGGCGGCCGCAGCGGACGAGGTTCTAGTGCCGACAGTTGACGATGCCGGCGACAGGTGCGTGATCATGCTGAACCGTGTCGAGGGCTCTACCAGCAAGAGCTTGTGGAACGGTGATCCCTTCGAGGCCCCCCTGGAGAAAGAGGATCACAACCTCTTGGAAGAGGGGGTAGCCCAAAGCCTTAAGGCAGGTTATTCTGGATACCGATCCCGGCCAAGCCTCCCCAGGTTGCAAACCAGCGACTGGGATTACGCCACATTCATCGAGATCCAGGGAAAACTCCGCACGGACTCCATCCAGAATCTGTTGCCGAAGCTCGAAGACGTAATCGCCAGGTCCCCGCGCTTCCTGGAGGCACAGCTTCTCGCCGCGGACATGTATCTAACGCAGTTCGATTCCACTCGGGATACTTTGTACCTCGACCGGGCCGGAGAATTGATCTCGAAAGCTCAGTCCCAGGCGCCCGGAGAGACCCAGCCTCTCTTCATGCAGTTCAAACTGGAGATGGCCCGAGGCCAGATACCCCAGGCGAAGGCTACCCTCGAAAATCTTGAGCGGCTCAAGACGGGAGACCCACAGTTGCTTCTGCTGCACTCCCAACTCGCGGAGCGCGAAGGGCGAAAGGATGAAGCGCTGACCGAACTGCGCGAGCTCGTCCAGCGGCTCCCCACCTGGAACAACCTCTATTCTCTTGCCGACCTCGAGGCCCGCACCGGCAACATCGCCGACGCCCGGAGCCAGCTCGAGCAGATCCTTTCCGACTCTCCGAACAATCTCTGGGCGCTCGAGCAACGTGCGAACATCGAACTGCTCTACGGCAGCCCCGTCCTGGCCGAAGTCTACTATCAGCAACTGATCAAAATGTCCCGACAGCGCCCCTACTACACCAACCTGGGAAACGCGCGGGTCCTCCTCAAGCATTATGGTGAAGCTATCGAAGCTTTCCAGCATGCCCTTGACCTCGATGCGGGCAATGTAGCCGTGAACATCAGCCTCGCCGACGCAGAGCTCGCCCGGGGCGACGAGCAGAACGCCCTGGAACACTACAACAATGCATGTCTACTCTTTGAATCCAATCTCAGCGGGGCCAGCCTCACTCCATATGACCACGCAACGCGAGCCCAGTGTCTCGCCCACCTCGAGAAAGTCGCGGAGGCCAAAGCGGACATCCAACTCGCCCTCCAGAAGAGCCCGGACGACGGTAACGTCCTTCAGGCGGCGGCCCTGGTCTACGCTGTAGTAGGCGAAAAAACTATGGCCTTGAATAGCATTAAGAAAGCCCTGGCGCAAGGTGTTCAGCCCCGCTGGTTCCAGCTTCCCGCCTTCGCCAAGCTAAAGGACGATCCCGAGTATCAGGGTCTCATGAAGAAAACGCCGGGGGCCACCCCGTCGAAGTGACCCCCGGCCCAACGTCAACCCTCATCGTCCGGCACTCAACCAGGAGGTTTGGATGGCGGCGGGGTCGGCGGCGAACCGCCGCTGCCGCCTCCAGTCGGCGGCGGGCCGCTGCTGTCGATCACCAGCTTGGGAGTCGCCGGTTCGTCGAACTCCTTCTTCTCTTTGTCTCCGAGGACATTCCGAAGAGAGATCGAAAAGTCTATCTTCACCTCGGGCTCCAAGAAGACGGTCGATGTTTTAGACTGAGCAGACATCGTATTTTCCTTTCTGTTTATTGCCCTCTGACTCTTGGCATATCAAGTCCGGTGCCAATGTCCCGGCACGCTCTGGATAAAACCCCGAGCTGCTTGAATTTAAAGGCCTTCCGGGATTCCGCGGTGCAGTCGCAGGGCTGCGGCTTGCGTATCCGATCGGATAGACTGTATCCAAACCAAAGGAGAGCCACAGGGTGCAACCGCGACTGATCGCCGTCTCCGGTCCGCTGGCCGGTCAGACCTTCCCCCTGGGGGCGGCGCGGCTGACCCTCGGCCGCGACCACGGCAACGCCGTCCACCTACGCGACCTCGCCGTCTCGCGGCACCACTGCGTCGTCGAGCCCGACGGCGAGCGCTTCCACCTGCGCGACCTCGACAGCCGCTGCGGCACCTTCGTCAACGGCGTGCCGGTGCGCGAGCGGAACCTGGAGCACCGGGACCGGATCAAGCTGGGCAATACGCTTCTGCTTTTCGAGAGCCGGCCGGAGGAGACCGCGAACGAGGCCGTCCTCCTCGACGACGGAACCGACGACGCGGCCACCACCACCGTGCACCGCGCCTGCGGGGAGTCCTGGTACCTGCTGCGCGAGGCGATCCTGGCCGCCCTCCCCGAGGAGGCGCGGACCGCTCGCGACCTCCAGGCGCTGCTGCGCATCGGCAACGACCTCCATGCCCTCCATGCCGTCGAGCCCATCGCCCGCCGGCTGCTCGAACTGGCTCTGGAGACCATCCCCGCCGAGCGCGCCGCGGTCCTGCTGCTGGAAGGGGCCCCTCCGGTGCCAGCGGCCTCCTTCGCCCTGGAGCGCGGCGGCTCGACCGCGCCGTTCACCATCTCCCGCCACCTGGTGGAACGGATCGTGGCCGAGGGGATGGCCGTGTTCCAGGACGCCCTGGAGACGGATCGGGAGTGGAGCGGCGTCGAGAGCGTCGCGGGGGCGCGGCTCCACTCGCTGCTCGCCGCCCCGTTGACTGGGCCGGACGGCCCGCTGGGCATTCTCTATCTCGACACTCGCGACCCTGGCACCCGCTTCGACGAGCGGCACCTGGACCTCCTCACCGCCGCCGCCGGCATCGCCTCGGCGGCTCTCTCCAATGCCCGGCTGCTCGCCTGGCTGCACGAAGAGAACCGGCGCATGGAGGAGGCCCTGGATTCGGAGATCATCGGGGAGAGCGCGTGCATGAAGGAGCTCAGCCGTGTCCTCGCCCGCGTCGCTCCCACGGACTCGACCGTCCTGCTGCTCGGCGAGAGCGGCACCGGCAAGGAGGTGGCGGCGCGATCTCTCCACCGCAACAGCCGGCGCTCGGGCCGGCCCTTCGTGGCCGTCAACTGCGCGACCCTCTCGGAGACGCTGCTCGAAAGCGAGCTCTTCGGCCACGAGAGGGGAGCGTTCACGGGCGCCCTGGAGAGGAAGACCGGCAAGATCGAGGCGGCCGAAGGCGGCACCCTCTTCCTCGACGAGGTGGGAGAGCTGCCGATCGCCATCCAGGCGAAGCTCCTGCGGGTGCTCCAGGAGCGGGAGTACGAGCGCGTGGGTGGCACCCGCCCCCTCAAGACCGACGTGCGGCTGGTGGCCGCTACCAACCGCGACCTGGAGAAGGCGATGCGGGAGGGGACTTTCCGCGAGGACCTCTTCTACCGCCTGAACGTGATCCCACTGACCCTGCCTCCTCTGCGCGAGCGGCGGGAGGACGTCTCCCTCCTCGCCAGCCACTTCGCGGCCCTCTTCAGCCGGCGTCTCGGCCGCCGCATCGCGGGGTTCACCCCGGAGGCCCGCGCCTGCCTGCAGCGCTACGGCTGGCCAGGCAACGTCCGCGAGCTCGCCAACGCCATCGAGCGCGCCCTGGTGCTGGGTGAAGGTGAGCTGATCCGCCCGGAGGACCTGCCGGAGACCGTGCTCGAAGCCGGCCCCGTGGCCTCGGCCGGTCCGGTGGACCACTACCACGAGAGCGTCAACGCCTTCAAAAGGCGGCTGATCCTCGACGCCCTCGCCCAGGCGGAGGGCAACGTCACCCGCGCCGCCGAGCGGCTCGATCTGAATCCCACCTATCTGCACCGGCTGATGCGAAATCTCGATTTGAAGGACCGGACCTGAAGGTGGGAATACCGGGGGTAGGCTGCAACTTCTGAACTTGGAAGCCGTAGTTTGTCAGCCTCCGCCCTCCGCGGAGGCTCCCCGGGAGAGACGATGTTGAGGAAGTGCTTGATTTGGATGGCGCTCACCAGCGCCCTGTCCGTCCTGCTGGCCGGCTGCGGCGGCGATCCCGCGGCGGCGGCGAGGAAGAGCGCGAAGGCCGCCGCAGCGGGCGGCGAGGCCCGCGAGGTCCGCGTCGCCAGGGCCGAAGAGGCGCGGCTGGCGCGCACGGTCGACGTGTCCGGTACCCTGGCCGCGGACCAGCAGGCGACGCTCGGCCTCAAGGTGGCCGGCCGCCTGGAGAAGATCTTCGTGGACATCGGCACGCCGGTGCGGCGCGGCCAGGCTATCGCCCGGCTGGTGCCCACCGATTTCGAGCTGCGGGTGCAGCAGGCGCAGACCGCCCTGGTGCAGGCGCGGGTCCGCCTCAGCCTGCCGCCCGAGGGGCCGGACGCCGCCGTTCCCCCCGACCAGACGGCCGTCGTGCGCCAGGCCGCGGCCACCCTCAAGCAGGCCCAGGCCACCCGCGACCGCATGCAGCGGCTCTTCGAGCAGCAGCTCATCCCCCGCTCCGACCTCGACGCTGCCGAGGCCTCCCTCGGCGTGGCCGACGGCCGCTATCAGGAGGCCGTCGAGGAGGCCCGCACCCGCCAGGCCATCCTCGGCCAGCGCCGGTCCGAGCTCGGCCTCGCCCAGCAGCAGCTCGCCGACTCGGTGCTCACCGCGCCGTTCGACGGCACCATTCGCGAACGGCTGGCCAACGCCGGCGACTACGTGGCGGTCGGCACGCCCATCGCCGTGCTGGTGCAGGTCCACCCCCTGCGGCTGCGCCTCGCCGTGCCCGAGCGCGAGGCCGCCGGCGTCAAGGTGGGCCAGCGGGTGGACCTCACGGTCGAAGGCGAACCCGGCCGGCACGAGGGGCGGGTGGCGCGCATCAGCCCGTCGATCAGCGAGGACAACCGCACCCTGATGGTGGAGGCCGAGGTGCCCAACGCCGACGGCCGGCTGCGGCCGGGCTCCTTCGCCCGCGCCGAGATCGTCGTCCAGGCCGCCGATCAGGCCGTGCTGGTCCCCGCCTCGTCGATCGTCTCCTTCGCCGGTATCGACAAGGTGATCGGCGTCGAGGGCGGCAAGGCGGTCGAGAAGCGGGTCAAGACCGGCCGCCACGCCGGCGACCGGGTGGAGATCGTGGACGGCGTCAAGCCCGGCGATTCCGTGGTGGTGCAGCCAGGCAATCTCGTCTCGGGCGAGACCGTGAAGGCGGTTCTTTAGAGGATCAGAATGCAAAAGCTCGCCGAGATCTGCATCCGCCGGCCCGTCTTCGCGGCCATGATCATCCTCGCCCTGGTGGTGGTCGGCGCCGCCAGCTACGGCCGGCTGGGAGTCGACCGCTTCCCGTCAGTGGACCTGCCCACCGTCTCCGTGCGCACCACCCTGCCCGGCTCCTCCACGGAGGAGACTGAGGCGGAGATCTCGCAGCCGATCGAAGAGGCGGTCAATACCGTCGAAGGGATCCAGGAGCTGCGCTCCGTCTCCTCGGGTGGCACCTCGTTCGTCATCATCACCTTCAACCTCGACCGCAACATCGACACGGCGGCGCAGGACGTCCGCGACCGCGTCTCAGGGATCGTCCGCAACCTGCCCAAGGACGTCCTGCCGCCGGTCATCGCCAAGTTCAACAACGACTCCTCGCCCGTGATGTCGATCGCGCTCTCGGGCAACCGGCCGCTGCGCGAGCTGACGGAGTACGCGGACAAGATCGTCAAGATCCAGCTCGAGCGCTCCACAGGCGTGGGCGAGGTGAACCTGGTGGGCGGCCTCCAGCGGGCGATCAACGTCTGGATCGATCCCGACCGGCTGACGGCCTTTGGGCTCCCCATCGCCACCGTGCGCGACGCGCTGGTGCGCCAGAACTCCGAGGCGCCGGGCGGCAACGTCACCTCGGGCGGGCGGGAGCAGACGCTGCGCACCATGGGGCGGTTCGAGAGCTCGCGGGATTTCAACGACCTGGTGGTGGCCACCCTGCGCGGCCAGCCGGTGCGGGTGCGCGACCTCGGCCAGTCCGAGGACGGCACCAAGGAGCAGCGCTCGCTGGCCCGGCTCAACGGCGTGCCCACCGTCACCCTGGAGGTGCTGCGCCAGTCCGGCGCCAACACCGTCGAGGTCATCGAGGGAGTCAAGGAGGCGCTGGCGCGGGTGCAGGCGCAGCTCCCTCCGGACCTCAAGATCGACGTCGTCCGCGACCAGTCGCGCTACATCTACGCCGCCCTGCACGAGATCAAGCTGCACCTGATCCTGGGCTCCATCCTGGCCTCGCTGGTGGTGCTCGCCTTCATGCGGAGCTGGCGCTCGACGGTGATCGCGGCGGTGGCCATCCCGGCTTCCACCATTGCCACCTTCGGAATGATGAAGGCGTTGAATTTCACATTGAACAGCGTCACCATGCTCGCCCTGGTGCTGATGGTGGGCGTGGTGATCGACGACGCCATCGTCGTGCTGGAAAACATTTTCCGCTTCATTGAAGAGAAGAAGATGAATTCGTTCGAGGCGGCGAAGGCGGCCACGCAGGAGATCGGCCTCGCGGTGCTCGCCACCACGCTGTCACTGGTGGTCATCTTCGTTCCCGTCTCCTTCATGTCGAGCATCTCCGGGCGCTTCCTCTATCAGTTCGGCCTCACGGCGGCGGCGGCGGTGCTCGTCTCGCTGCTCGTCTCCTTCACCCTGACGCCGATGATGAGCGCCCGCATGCTGCGCGCCGGGGACGCGGCCGGTGGCCACGCGAATGCAGGCCACGAGCCGGCCCGGTCGCGCCAGGGCTTCTACGCCCGGATCGATCGGTTTTACGAACGGCTGCTGCGGGCCACCATGGCGCACCGGCGGCTGGCGGCCCTGATCTGTTTCGGAGTGATGCTCGCCTCCATCCCCATCTTCAAGCTGGTCAAAGTGGAATATATCCCCAGCGACGTGGACGAGGCGGAGTTCGAGGTCAACGTCAACGCCCCCGAGGGGACCAGCCTGGCCGGCATCGACGAGGCCATGCTGGCCGTCGAGAAGGAGATTCGCACGACGCACGGCGTGCGCAGCGTGCTCGCCACGGCGGGCGGCGGCTTCCTGGGCGGCGTCAATCAAGGGACGGCCTTCGTGCGCCTCGCGCCCCAGGAGGAGCGGCGGTTTTCGATCCCCCGCTTCTTCAAGGGTCTGCTGCACCTCGATCCGGCGGCGGCCTTCCGCGACAACTACAGCCAGAGCGACGTGATGTCGGAGATCCGCCGGCGCCTGGGCCGGTTCAAGGATCTGCGCTGCGGCGTGCGCAACGTGACGTCCTTTAATATTGGCGGCGGCAACTGGGACATCGACTTCGTCCTGCGCGGGCCGGACCTCCAGGCTCTCGCCACCTATGCCGAGCGGCTGCGGGAGAGGTCCAAGGAGATCGGCGGCATCGTCGACGCGGACACCACGCTGAAGCTCAACCGCCCCGAGCTGCGGGTGGTGGTGGACCGCGACCGCGCCGCCACCCTGGGGGTCGACATGTCCAACATCGCCGACGCCCTGCGCCTGATGGTGGGCGGCGACGACCAGGTCTCCCGCTTTCATGACCCCGGAATCAACGATGACTACGACGTCCAGCTCCGGCTGACCAACGGCGTGCGCAACGATCCACGGTCGATCCTCGGTCTCTACGTCCCCGGCCGCGGCGGCAAGCTCTACCAGCTCGGCAACTTCGTCACAGTGCAGGAGGAGATCACGGCCTCCCGTGTCGACCGCATGGACCGCCAGCGGCAGGTGAGCCTGCGGGCGAGCGTGGCACCGGGCTTCGCGCTGGCGGACCGGCTGGAGGCGCTGCGCCAGGCGGTGAAGGAGATGAACCTGCCCGCCACCTACACCACGGCGGTCGCCGGCCGCGGCAAGGAGCTGGCGCGCACCTACGGCGAGTTCGTGTGGGCGCTGCTGCTGTCGATCATCTTCATGTACATGATCCTGGCCTCGCAGTTCGAGAGCGTGGTCCATCCGCTGACCATCCTGCTCTCGCTGCCGCTGGCCGTGCCGTTCGCCCTGCTCTCGCTCTGGGCAACGGGCAACACGCTCAACCTCTACTCGGCGCTCGGCGTGCTGGTGCTGTTCGGCGTGGTGAAGAAAAACGCCATCCTGCAGATCGATCACATGAACGGTCTGCGGGCCAAGGGCATGGAGCGGCTGGACGCCATCATCCAGGGCAACCGCGACCGTCTGCGGCCCATCCTGATGACCACCCTCGCGCTCGTCGCGGGCATGCTCCCCCTGGCCCTCGGCACCGGCCCGGGCTCCGAAGAGCGGCGGGCCATCGCCGTGGTGGTCATCGGCGGCCAGAGCCTCTCGCTCCTCCTCACCCTGCTGGCCACACCGGTCTTCTACTCGCTCTTCGACGATTTGCGCGGGACGGAGAAGGTGGGAGGGCTGGTAGGGCGCTGGTGGCCGCGGAAGGATCGGGCCCTGGAGGAGGAAGAGGCGGCGTAGGGTTCAAGGATCTGTACAGGAGGGTGGCAGCACAGGCACCCGCCCCAAAAAGAAAGAGCCCGGTCAGGATTGCTCCGCCGGGCCTCACCCCTAATACAGGACTGAATCAAAGAATCAGAAACTAAGAGCTCCTCTCCTCCCCATCAAAAAAATAGAACTCCAGAGCAGGACTCCAAAGTTGAGTGACGGCCCCTCCCTCCGGTGTACCGTCCCTCTCCTCCCCTCGGGTGCTGCGATGAAGGGAGTATGGGGCCAGGAGCGCTCAAGAGTCCTCATGGATTCGCTCAAGCTTCATCAAAAAACATCAAAGTCGTCTCAAAGTCGCTTTGAGCCGTCCTGATGTACAATCCGTTAACTTCGTGCACCTTGAGGGGGGAGGGGCTGGAGGGAGTCACCCGGAGGAGATCCGATGCGGTCTTCCGTTGTCTCCTTGAGGAGCTTCGGTAACACCCAGTTTCGAGCTTCAGGACGATGAGCACCGTAGAGACCCGGACCGAGAAATCCCTGTACGAGTTCGACGGCTTCCGGGTCGACCCCGTCCGGCGTCGCCTGCTGCGGGGCAGCGAGCAGATCTCGCTCACCCCGAAGGCGTTCTCGATCCTCCTCGTCCTGCTGGAGAGGCGCGGCGGGGTGGTGGAGAAGGAGGACCTGATCCAGAAGGTCTGGCCGGATACCTATGTCACCGAGGCCAACCTCACCCAGAACGTCTCCTCCCTGCGCAAAGCTCTGGGAGAGCGGGCGAACGACCATCGCTACGTGGTGACCGTGCCGGGGCGGGGGTACAGCTTCGTCGCCCAGGTCGTCGAGGTCCCCCGGGAGTCGACGGGGGAGTTTCAGATCGCCGGGATTTTCTCGCCGACAACGCCGCCTGCGACTCCCCCGCCGAGCTCACTGCCAGCCACCCCCGGGCCGTTGCCCGCCGCCGCGAGACCAGCTCTGGACGAGGACGGGACGCTCTCCGGCACGTTCGTGCTGTCGAAACCGCCGCCCGCCCGGCCCTTCCTGGCCCCCCGCGGACGGCGCCGCTTCCTCTTCGCCGGCCTCCTCCTGGGACTGCTGCTGGCGGCGGCGATGGCCGGCCTCTACCTCCTCTATAGCCAGCGGCAGCAGGCGCCAGCGAAAGCGGAGGGGCCGGCCCCCGGGACGCCCGCCGCGGTCAACGTACGGCCGACCCTGGCGGTGATGGGCTTCCGCAACCTCTCCGGCAACCGCGATCAGGACTGGCTGGCCACCGCCCTGGCCGAGATGCTCACCACCGAGCTCTCCGCCGGCTCGCGGGTGCGGCTGGTATCGGGCGAGGACGTCGCGCGCGTCCGGCAGTCGCTGAAGACGTCCCCGGGGAATTCGCTCGAAGACCTGAGCGAGGACGACCTGGCGCAGATCCACGGCAGCCTGGGCGCCGACCAGGTGGCCGTGGGCTCCTATCTTTCTCTGGGGTCCCGGGGCGACGGCAAGATCCGCATCGACCTGCGGGTGCTCAAGGCGCCGGGCGGCGACACCGCCGCCTCGCTGGCCGTGGCCGGCACCGAGGACAACCTTTTCGAGCTGGTCTCGCTCCTGGGGGGGAAGATGCGGCATGAGCTCGGATGGGCCGATCCCTCGCCGGAGCAGGCCCGCGCCGTCCAGGCGCTCCAGCCGGGGAGCTCGGAGGCGGCCCGGCTCTACGCCGAGGGGCTCGACAAGCTGCACGCCTATGACGCGCTGGGGGCGCGCGACCGCCTGCAGCGGGCGGTCAAGGCGGACCCCGATTCGGCGGTGATCCACTCGGCCCTGTCGCGCGCCTGGACGGGGCTCGGCTACGACGCGCAGGGCCTGGAGGAGGCCCGGCAGGCGGTGAGCCTCGCGGGCTCGCTGCCGAACGAGCAGCAGCGGGCGATCGAGGCGCGGTTCCGCGAGGCCAGCCGCGACTGGGCCAAGGCGACGGAGATCTACCGCTCGCTGTGGACCTTCTTCCCCGACAATCTCGAGTACGGCCTGCAACTGGCCAACAGCCTCTCGACCGCCGGCCGCAGCGCCGAGGCCCTGGCCACGGTGGCAGCGCTGCGCGGACTCCCGGCCCCGCTGCGTGACGACCCGCGCATCGATCTCGTGGCCGCCCAGATCGCGCGCCGGATGGCCGATCCCGCCGAGGAGCTGCGCACCGGCACGGCCGCCGCCGGCAAGGGGCGGCGGCTGACGCAGAGCCAGATCATCGGCGAAGCCCTGCTGCTCCAAGGGGATGCCCTGTACACCATGGGCCGGCCGAAGGAGTCGCTCGCCCGCTTCCGGGAGGCCCGCGGCCTGTTCGCCACCGCGGGCAACCAGGCGGCGGTGGCGCGCACTCTCAACCGCATGGCGGCGGTGCTGCAGGACACCAGCGATTTCGCTGGCGCCGAGGCGCACTACCAGGAGGCGCTCGCCATCGCGCGGCAGACCGGTTCGAGCGAGCTAATCGCCTCCCAGACCCTGGGTCTCGCCTTCGTGGCCGGGAACCTGGGGGACCTCGAACGCTCACGGGCCCTGACCGAGGAGGCCCACACCCGTTTCGTCGCGCTGGAGGACCATCTCTATGAGACCCGGAGCCTGTTCAAGGCCGCCGAGGCCCAGTGGGACCTGGGCGACGCGGCGGGGGCCCGGCAGCGCTACGACGAGGTGCTGAGCCAGGCGCGCCAGTCCGGCAACCGGGTGGAAGAGGCCCAGGCGCTGAACGGGATCGCCCGTATCCTGATCTCCGCCGGCTCCCTGCGCGAGGCGCGGCAGCGCCAGGAGGGGGCGTTCCAGGTGGCGCGCTCCTACGGCGATCCCTTCCTGGCCGCCTCGTACCTGGGAGCGCTCGGGCAGACGCTGATTCTGCAGGGCGATCTCCCGCTGGCCCAACGCCGGCTCACGCACGCCCTGGAGGAGAAGCGGCGGGTGGGCGACAAGCTGGGGGCCTCGCAACTGCTGGGCACCCTGTCTGACCTGGCGTATCAGCGGGGGGACCTCGCGGGCGCCCAGCGGTTCGCGTCCGACCAGTGGGAGCTCGCCCGGCAGATCCAGGCGGTCCTGGTGAGCGCCTCGGCGCTGCAACGGCAGGGACGGAGCCAGATCGCGGCCGGCGACCTGGCCACCGGCCGCCAGCGCCTGGCTGACGCGCTGCGGCTGGCCGAGGCGCGGGGGGCGGCGCTGCTCGCCGCCGAGATCCGCCTGGACCTCGCGCGCCTCGCCCTGCTGGCCGGGCAGCCGGGGGAGGCCGAGCATCTCGCCGGCGAGGGGGCGCAATGGTACGGCCAGAGAGGGCTGCCCGGCGATCAGGCGCGGGCGCTGGCGCTGCTGGCCGAGGCCCTTCTGGCCCTGGGCCGGCCGGGGCCCGCGAGCGAGGCCGCCAGCCGCGCCACCTCCCTGGCCCAGGCGAGCGAGAGCCCCGAGCTGCAGATCTTCGTGAACACGGTGGTGGCCCCTGCCGGCGCCGCGACGGCACCGGCGGCGGCCCTCGACCGGCTGCGTGACGCGGTCGCCCAGGCGGACCGGCTCGGATTCGTCACCGCCGGCCTCGAAGCCCGCCTCGCCCTCGGCTCCCTGGAGCTCGGGACCGGGAGCACGGCCGCCGGCCGCGCCACGCTCGAAGAGGTCCGGCGGGCCGCCGAGAAGCAGGGGCACAAGCGGCTCGCGCAACGGGCGGCGGCGGCTCTCGCCGGGGCGCCGGGGGCTTAGAGTAGGGGCGGGCCTGGACGGTGGGAGGGGGCTCGACCCGCCCTGCAACGTCGAGCTCGCTCCCACCAGGGCGGGTCGAGCCCCCAACCTGCCGTCCAGACCCGCCCCTACTCTAAACGTCGAGGCCAAATTTAGCGTGTATGGGGGCTACGCCTGGTGCTCGGGCCGCAGCAGGTCCAGCACCGTCTTCACAGGCGCGAAGGTGGCGTCGGGCACCTCCACGAATACGGTGTTCCAGCCGGCCATGGCGCCGTTCCACAGGCCCGGCCGCTCCAGGGCCTTCAGGGGGCGTCCCTCGTGCGATTTCTCGGCGATGAAGACGGTGGCGGGATCGATGGCGCGCTGCAGGTCGTAGGGACGGCCGTGACGGTCGCGCAGGCCGCAGGCGAGGTCCACCGGGTTGAAGTGGCTGGAGGCCGCGAGGGCGGCCTGCTGGTCCGGCGCCGCGGGATCGATCTGCGAGGCCTCGACGATCTGCGGCGAGATGCCGCCGGAGGGGGACTCCACCCAGAACGGGCCGCCTCCGGGCTCGCCCTGGTTGCGCACCACGCCGCAGACGCGCAACGGCCGGTCCAGCGACTCCATGAGGAAGCTCTTCCGCTCCTGCGGCGAGGCGGTCTCGAACCCCGGGGGCAGGGGGCGGCAGAGCTCGCGGGCGAGGAGCTCGCCGGCGTCGCGCAGCACGGCTTCCGCCGCGGCGCCCCGCACGCCGTCCAGCGCCTCCAGACGGTCCAGGTGGCCGAAGATGCGCTCCCGCACCTCCAGCAGGCACCCCCCCAGCAGCCGCTTCCAGTGATGGACGACGGGCTTCCTGGCGTCGGGCACGACGTTGTCGACGTTCTTGAGCAGCACGACGTCCCACCCCTCGCGGCCGAGGTCGTGCAGGTTCTCGATCAGGGCGCCGTGGCCGCCGGGACGAAAGAGGAGGGAGCCGTCCTCCAGTCGGAACGGGCGGTTCTGGAGATCGACGGCGAGGGTGTCGGTCGCCGGCCGCTGGCAGGAGAAGGAGACCTCGAAGCGGCAGTCGTAGCGCTCTTCGAGGTCCGGCCGCACCCGGGCGAGGAGCTGCTCGAACTCCTCTTCATGATGGGGTGAGACGGTGAAGTGGAGGAGGCAGAGCCCGTCCTCGTCGCAGGCGACGTCCGCCGCCTCCACCAGGTGCTCCTCGAACGCCGTGCGCGTCCCCTCGGGGTAGCGGTGGAAGGGGATCAGCGCCTTGGGCAGCCGGGCAAACCCGAGCCCGAAGTCCTCCAGCAGGTAGCCGAGGACCAGGCGGTGCTCGCCCCGGCGCACCGCGTCGTCGAGGTCGATGCCGTCGGCTCCCAGGGCCGCGGCCAGCTCCTCGTAGAAGGGGAAGCGCGGCAGGTTGTCGAAGAAGGTGCGGACCTCCTCCGGCAGCTCGCGCGAGCCGGACGTGCCAGGATGCTCCGCCAGGAACGACAGCAGCCCCTGGAACATGCGGGTGGCGGCGCCGGAGGCGGGGACGAGCTTGGCGATCCGCCCGCGCCGGGCGGCGGCGTCATAGCGGGCGAGGAGCGCCGCGTGTACCGATTCCGGGAGCGGCAGGATGCCGTCGCCCGGCCGGCAGGGGCGCAGCACGCGGGTATAGGGCGGCGGGTTACGGAACAGCTCCACCTGCCGGGCGGCTTCGCGCGGCGACAGGCCCATGGCGCTCATCTGCTGCAGGTCGCGCGGCGTGAAGAGGTCTTCGTACATGGCGGGGGACGTCACCGCGGACAGGGAGCCCTGGCGAGTCGTGACCTCAGGAGTCTTTTTTCCCATGTCCGTGCAGGCGATGCAGGATCTCCGCCAACCTGGGGAAGCCGCGGTCCCGGGCGTTGAGGAGAGGCTCCCGGACCGGCCAGTCGATGGCGAGGTCGGGGTCGTTCCAGAGGACGCCAAACTCGTCTTCCTTGTCGTAGAAGTCGGTGCACTTGTACTGCACGTGCGCCGTCTCGCTCAGCACGACGAAGCCGTGCACGAAGCCCGGGGGGACGTAGAGCTGGTGGTGGTTCTCCGACGAGAGGACGGCGCTCACCCATCGGCCGCAGGTGGGAGAGTCGGGCCGGGCGTCCACGGCCACATCGTAGATCTCGCCGACGATGGCCCGCACCAGCTTGCCCTGGGGGTGGTGGAGCTGGGCGTGGAGGCCGCGCAGCGTGCCCTGCACCGAGAAGGAGTGGTTGTCCTGGACGAAGGGGCCGGGGATGCCGCCCTCGCGGTACTTGCGCGCGTGATAGGTCTCGAGGAAGAAGCCGCGGGCGTCGCCGTGGACGTCGGGCTTGACCAGGACGATCCCTGCGAGCTCCAGAGGGACGAATTCCATGCGTCAGCTCCTCCCCAGGCTGATCCCCAGGCCTAGGCGTTCACGCCCGTACCGGCCCGCCTGCACGGCCTCGCACCAGGCGCGGTTCGCGAGGTACCAGCGCACCGTTGCCCGCAGGCCGGCCGCGAAGTCGTGCCGCGGCTCCCAGCCGAGCTCGCCGCGGATCTTGGCATCGTCGATGGCGTAGCGGCGGTCGTGCCCGGGGCGGTCGGCGACGAAGGTCTTGAGGTCCCGGTAGCCGCGGCCGGCCAGCGCCGGGTTGTCCGCCGCCGGCCGCTCGCGCTCCAGGATGTCGCAGAGCGTGTCCACGATCTGCAGGTTGGTGCGCTCGCTGCGGCCCCCGAGATTGTACTTCTCTCCCGGCCGGCCGTGGCGCAGCACGGCCAGGATCCCCCGGCAGTGGTCCTCCACGTACAGCCAGTCGCGGACGTTGCCGCCGTCGCCATAGATGGGGAGCGGCCGGCCTTCGAGGGCATTCAGGATCATCAGCGGGATCAGCTTCTCGGGGAACTGGAAGGGGCCGTAGTTGTTCGAGCAGTTGGTGAGCAGTGCCGGCAGGCCGTAGGTCTCGTGGAACGCGCGCACCAGGTGGTCCGCCCCCGCCTTCGAGGCGGCATAGGGGGAGTTGGGGGCGTAGGGGGTCGACTCCGAGAAGGCGCCGGTGGGCCCCAGACTGCCATAGACCTCGTCGGTAGAGACGTGCAGGAAACGGAAGCGCTCGCGCTCGGCGGCCGGCGCCGCGGCGAGTTGGAGGCGGGCCCCCTCCAGCAGCTCGAAGGCGCCCACCACGTTGGTGCGGACGAAGTCGGAGGCGTCGTCGATCGAGCGGTCGACGTGGCTCTCGGCGGCGAAGTTGACCACGGCGCCCGGCCGGTGCTCCAGGAAGACCCGCTGCACCGTCGACCGCTCCGCGATGTCGCCGCGGAGGAAGCGCAGGCGGGGATTCCGAGGATCGTCCGGCAGGCCCTCGAGGCTCTTCAGGCTGCCGGCGTAGGTGAGCTTGTCGAGGACGACGACGCGGGCCTCGGTCTCGGCGAGGACGAGCCTCAAGAAATTGCAGCCGATGAACCCGGCGCCGCCGGTGACGAGGAGGGTATCCATGGGATTTGGGCCGCCCCGGGGTACGGACGCGGCCGGTGAAGTATAGCGGTATACGTGTCAGGCTCCGCGTCCGTCGTAGAATCGCCCGGCCCGCCGGCCGGGCCGTCATCCAAGGAGATCATTCCATGTCCAGAGGTTTCGCGCCGTGACGCCGATCCAGGCCGTCGTCCTGTCGATCGTGCAGGGCATCACCGAGTTCCTGCCCGTCAGCTCCTCGGGCCACCTGATCCTGGTCCCCTGGTTCCTGGGCTGGCCCGACCAGGGGCTCACCTTCGACATCGCCACCAACACGGGGACGCTGCTCGCCATCGTGGCCTATTTCCACCGCGACCTCTGGGACCTGATCGTGGGCGTCTTCACCGGCGCGCCCCGCTCGCGGGACGGCGAGTTCGTCCCCCGCACCATGGCCCTGAACCTCGTCCTGGGGACCATCCCCGCCGGTCTCGCCGGCCTCGCCTTCCACCACCTGATCGCGCACCAGGCGCGGAACCCCCTGCTCATCGCCGGCACGACCTTCTCCTACGGCCTGCTCCTGTTCCTGGCCGACCGCGTCGGCCGGAAGACCCGGGTCTTGAGCGACCTCTGGTGGCGGGATGCCCTCGTCATCGGCATCGCGCAGGCCCTGGCGCTGGTGCCCGGCACCTCGCGCTCGGGCATCACCATCACCGCCGCCCTGCTCCTCGGCTTCACCCGGCCGGCGGCCGCCACCTTCACCTTCCTCCTGAGTGTGCCCATCGGCGTCCTGGTGGCGGCCAAGGATGCGAAGGACCTGCTGCACTCGCCGGTGAGCTCCCACGACCTCGCGATGATGGGCATCGGCGTGGTGGTCTCCGCCGTGGTGGGATACGGGGTGATCGCCTGGCTCCTCAACTGGTTGCGCCGCCGGAGCCTGACCGTGTTCGTGGTCTACCGGGTGCTGCTGGCGGCCGTGATCCTGGCCGCCCTGGTCTTCCGCTAAGAAGATGGAGAATTCATATTGACAAGTGCGCATGAGTAGGCTAGGGTTCACGGTGCGGGGAGGCAAATCCTCCTCTCATCCCTCCCAAAAAAGGAGCGCACCGCGCTCCTTCTTTTTTTGACCCCGCGATATCCTCCCGGCATGGTCCCCGATCCCTGCTCCACCCACACCGTCTTCAACCAGCCGCCGCCGTTCGAGGACGTGAACCTGTTCACGACCGACCCTGCCCTCGCCGAGGCGCTGCGGCGCGAGGGCGGGGAGTGGGCGCAGGAGCGGGCGCGGGCGTTCGGGGAGATTGCGGGCCGGCGGGAGACGATCGCGTGGGGGTTCCAGGCCAACGAGCATCCGCCGGTGCTCAAGGCGTTCGACCGCGCGGGCTGGCGGCTCGACGAGGTGGAGTATCACCCCGCGTGGCATTCGCTGCTGGCCCTGGGGGTGGAGCACGGGCTCCATGCGCTGCCCTGGCGGGAGCCGCGGCCGGGAGCGCACGTGGCCCGGGCGGCGATGTTCATGCTCCTCGCCGAGGTGGAGGCCGGGGTGGGATGCCCTCTCTCCATGACCTATTCGGCGGTGCCCGCCCTGCGTCATCAGCCCGAGTTGGCGGCGGAGTGGGAGCCGCGGCTCACGTCGACCGTCCACGATCCGCGGCTGATCCCCGCCGGGGAGAAGGCCGGAGCGCTCTGCGGCATGGCGATGACGGAGAAGCAGGGCGGTTCGGACGTGCGGGCCAATACCACGCAGGCGCGCCCGCTCGGCGCCGGCAATCGCGGGGAGTACGAGCTGACGGGCCACAAATGGTTCTGCTCGGCGCCCATGTGCGACGCCTTCCTGGTGCTGGCGCAGGCGCCCGGCGGCCTCACCTGCTTCCTCCTTCCCCGGATCACGCCCGACGGCGAGCGCAATCGCTTTCACATTCAGCGGCTCAAGGACAAGCTCGGTAACCGCTCCAACGCTTCGAGCGAGATCGAGCTCGCCGCCGCCTGGGCCCGGCGGGTGGGCGAGGAAGGGCGGGGCGTGCCCACGATCCTGGAGATGGTCAACCACACGCGCCTCGACTGCGTCATCGGCGCGGCGGCGGGGATGCGCTGGGGCACGGCGCGGGCGATCCATCACGCTCGGAATCGGAGCGCCTTCGGCAGACTGCTGATCGACCAGCCGCTGATGCGCAACGTGCTGGCCGACCTCGCCCTGGAGTCGGAGGCGGCGACGGTGGCCATGATGCGCCTCGCCCGCGCCTATGACGCCAGCGACGCGCCGTTCCGCCGGCTGGCCACGGCGGTGCTCAAGTACTGGGTCTGCAAGCGGGCGCCCGTCCACGCCGCCGAGGCGCTGGAATGCCTGGGCGGCAACGGCTACGTGGAGGAGTGGGGGCTCGCCCGGCTGTACCGGGAGGCGCCGCTCAACGGCATCTGGGAGGGGTCGGGGAACGTCCAGTGCCTGGACGTGCTGCGGGCGCTGCAGCGGTCCCCCGAGTCGCTCGCGGCCCTCTTCGCCGAGGTCCGTGAGGCCCGGGGCGCCGATCACCGGCTGGACACTTTCGCCATGGACCTGCGCCGGTCGCTCGACGATCCGGCGGACGCCGAGGTCCGCGCCCGCCGGCTGGTGGAGCGGCTGGCGCTGGCCCTCCAGGCCTCGCTCCTCATCCGCCATTCCCCGCCGGGCGTGGCCGACGCCTTCGTCGCCAGCCGCCTCGCCGGCGACGGCGGCCGGGCATTCGGCACGCTGCCGGCGGGAACGGACTTCGGGGCGATCCTGGAGCGGGCGGCGCCCCACACCGCCTAGAGCGACTTCAGGTACTGGACGAGATCGGCCTTGTCGCTCGCCGAGAGGTGGAGGCTGAAGGTGCCGTCGTAGTGATCCACCACGTCGCCCAGGGTGGCGAAGCGGCCGTCGTGGTAGTAGCCGCCCTTGGCGTGGGACCAGAGACCTTTGAGAGGCGTGGTGCGGTAGCCCCCCTCCGGCGAGCGCTCGGCCTGAAAGCCGTCGATGCCGATCTCCTCAGGCGTGTGGAGGTTGTGGCCGGGCTCGGTGTAGAGCGGCGGCACGTGGCAGTTGGCGCACCCCGCGACGCTGAAGACCAGCTTGCCGCGCTGCGCCGCGGCGGTGTCGAAGCTCCCCTTCGGCGGCTCAGGGGCCGGAATGGCGAGCTGATAGAGCTGGAGCGCCGCCAGCTTCGGGGTGACCAGGTCGACGTCGCTCTTGACGTCGGCGAAGCCGGCCCGGGCCGCCACCGGGAACTTCGCGGCATCGTTCAGCCGCGCGTCGTGAAAATTCCCCTGGCCGTGCATTTCGAGATTCGCCACGAAGGCGTTCCAGTAGGTCACGGAGCCCCAGCCGGTGTAGGTGTGGAGGTTGACCCCGGCGAGGCCGAAGGCCGGCGGAATGAGGACGGCGGCCGTCTTGCCGTCCGGACGGAAGGCCTTGCCGTCCAGGAACAGCTCGGCGTCGAAGCGGCCCGGCCCCCAGCTCTGGAGGACGGTGCGCACCGTCGGCTCGTCCACCCCCAGAAGGCTGGCCACTGCCGAGAGGTCTGGAGCGAGATTGACGATCGCGCCCACGTTCAGGTCGCGGTTGGCCCAGCCGTCGAGCCGCCCGCCGATGCCGGGGGCCACGGAGTCGTCGACGGTGGAGTGGCAGAGGGCGCAGGTGATCGCCGCACTGGTGAGCCGGCCATCCGCCGCGAAGGAACCCTGAACGCCCACGACCGCGCCGAGCTTCAGCAGCTCGGCGGTGACGGCGGGGTCGTCCAGGTTGACCTTGCCTCGCCGGATGGCGTGCCGCACGGACTGCGGCAGGGCATCGGCGTCCACCTTGAGACCCACGGCCAGAGCGGTGCGGGGACTCACCGTGGCCAGCGCCTGGTGGATCTTCAGGGTGCCCGTCCAGAAGGCCTGGTCGCCGAAGGTTTCGTAGCGGAAGGTCTGGCGCCCCTCGTTCACCATCGACCGGGCATGGGCCGCGATGGTGTCCACGGGGGAGGTGGCGCGTTCCACCTTCTGGGCCAGCACGGAAGAGCCGGACACGGTGAGAGCAAGGAGCAGGACCGCGGAGCAGAGCAGCGCGGCTTGGACAAGCAGCAACAGCGACCTTCGAATCGGCATCGGAACACTCTCCTTTCGCAAGGAGAGAGTCCCGATGCCCGGATTTGTTACAGCCGCGGTCTAGGGCTGCCCCGCCTGCTGCCCGGTCTGCTCCCCGGCCTTCTGCGTTTTCTGCTGATAATTCGGATACGCCGGCCGCTTCGCCTTCGGCAGCGGGTTCTTTTCCAGTAGCTCGAGCGCCGTCTGCACGGCTTTCTCGAGCTGCAGGTCGTGCCCCTGGCGCCAGGCCTTGGGGTCGAGCTCGACCTCGACGTCGGGCGCGACGCCGTGGTTCTCCACGTCCCAGGTGCCGTTGGGATTGTAGAAGGCCACCCGCGGGGCGGTGACGCGGCCGCCGCCGATCAGGGTCGGATAGTCGTAGATGCCCACCAGGCCGCCCCAGGTCCGCTCGCCGATCAGCGGGCCGATCTCCAGCTTGCGGAAGTACCAGGGGAGGGCGTCGCCGCCCGAGCCGGCGTTCTCGTTGATGATCATCACCTTGGGGCCGAAGATGGAGCCCACCGGCGTGGTGAAGTCCTCGCCCTCGCGCGAGGTGAAGTAGTTGAGCAGCGGCCGGCGCAGGTAGTCCACGATATAGTCGGCGGCGGCGCCGCCGCCGTTGAAGCGCTCGTCGATCACCGCGCCCTCGCGGCCGAGCTGGGCGAAGAAGTAGCGGTTGAAGTTGGAGTAGCCGGCGCCGCCCGTGTCGGGGAGGTAGACGTAGGCCAGACGGCCGCCGGAGAGCTCGTCGACCTTGCGGCGGTTGTCCTCCATCCAGGCCAGGCCCCGCAACTGGTTCTCGCTCTCGACCGGGACGACGGTCACCTTGCGCGCGCCCTTGCCGTCGGCGCGGGGTCCCACTTCGAGGACCACCGACTTGCCGGCCGTGGCCTCGAAGAAGCTGTAGAGCTCGTCCGTGGCCTTGAGCTCGCGGCCGCCCACCGACAGCAGGTACTCACCCTGCTTGACGTTGACGCCCGGCTGGGTGAGGGGCGCCTGGAGCTCCGGGTTCCAGTTCTCGCCGTTGTAGATGCGGGCGAAGCGGTAGCGGCCGTCCGCCACCTCGTAGTCGGCGCCCAGCAGGCCCACCTTCACCCTCGGCACCTCGGGAGCGTCGCCGCCGCCGACGTACATGTGACCGACGGTGATCTCGCCGAGCATCTCGTTGAACAGGGCGTTGAGGTCGCTGCGGTGGCCGATGCCGTCAACGTAGGGCTGGTAGCGCGCCATGGCCGCCTTGAGGTCGAGCCCGTGCAGGCTGGGGTCGTAGAAGAAGTCCCGCTCCATGCGCCAGACTTCGCGGTACATCTGGCGCCACTCGGCCGGAGGATCGACCAGGACCTCCAGGCCGTCGAGGGCCAGGGCGCCGTCGCCGGGCTTGGGCGGCGCGGCCGAAGGAGCCGTGGGGACGATCGACCAGGCTTCGCCCACGCGGGCGAGCATCTTCTCGCCGTCGTACGAGACGGCGAGCGTCTGGACGCCGTCGAGGAGCTTCTCGGTCTTGCGCTTGTCGAGGGCGAAGCGGTGGACGATATTGCCCTTGGCGCCGCCGCCCTGGGGAGGGGTCTCGAGGAGGAGGACGACCCCCTCCTTGCCGGTGCTGAGGCCGGTGTAGTTGCGGGCCGGCACGGGCAGGGAGAGGATGCGCTGGCCGATGCCGTCGAAGTCGACCTTCACCTTCGGCACCGCCTTCGCCTTGTCCTTGGCGTCTTTGCCGTCCTTCTCCTTGTCCTCCTTGGCCGCGGCGTCCTTCTCCTCGTCGCTCAGCGGCGCCAGCGGCGAGGGCAGGCTCCTGTCCAGCACCGCCACGTAGACGCTGCGGGTGACGGGGCGCTGGAAGCTCGACATGTCGAGCCAGCCGGTGGTGGGGCCGACGTCGGTCGAGGCCGCGAAGTAGAGGTACTTGCCCGACTTGTCGAAGATCGCGTAGCGCGCATCGCTCATGCCGTCCGTCACCTGGGTGGACCTGCCCGTCTCCAGCGCATGGATGAAGACGGCCTGCATGTGATTGCGCAGCTCCTTGGTGTAGGCGAGGAAGCGGCTGTCGGGGGACCAGGAAGGATCGAGCCCGCGGGTGGGTGCGTCGTAGGTATCGCTGTCGACCCGCACGGGCCTGCCCTTGGCCACGTCGACGTACCAGAGGTTCAGGCGCTTGTCGCTGTAGGCGATCTTCTGGCCGTCCGGCGACCACTTCGGATCGTAGAAGAAGGAGGGCGGATTCCCGAGGTCGATCTTCTTCACCGGCCCTGCGCCCGTCTGGTCGGCGACGTGGAGGGCGTACTCCCCGGACTCGTCGGAGAAGAAGGCGATCTTCTGGCCGTCGGGCGACCAGGCGGGATAGCGCTCGGCGACGCCGGGGGTGTGAGTGAGGTTGCGGACGTCCCCCTTCTCCGCCGGCACGGTGAGGATCTCGCCGTGGGCCTCGAACACCGCCCGCATGCCCGTGGGCGACAGCCCGGCGGAGTCGATGCGGTCGGCGGCCTTGACGTAATGGGGGCGCACGGCCGGCAGGTCGCCGCTCACCCGCACGTCCACGGTCCTCGACCGGCCGGTGGCGAGGTCGTAGAGATGGAGCTTGCCGAGCTGGTCGTAGACGATGGCGCCGGGGCCGGCCGAGGCGGAGGCGACGTCCGGCCCCGAGCTCTCCAGGGCCTGGGTCACCTTCTTCGTCGCCGTGTCGTAGACGAACAGGGTAGCGGGGCCGTTGCGGTCGGAGAGGAAGTAGACGCGGTCGCCGATCCACATGGGATCGAAATCGCTGGAGCCCTGCCGCGGGATCTCCTCGACGGCGGAGTCGGCGAGCCGGGCGATCCAGATCGGCGAGGTCAGGCCGCCACGGTAGCGCTTCCAGGCCACGTAGACGCCCGGCGGGCTGCGGCGGTTCCAGCGCGGCACGTAGGCCAGGCGGGTACCGTCAGGAGAGAAGGTGCCCTCCTCGGCCGTGGGCAGCGGCAGGGCTGCGGGCAGGCCGCCGCCCTCGACGGCGACGGTGTACAGCCGGTTGGCGAACGGGCTGTCGCGGCCCGAGCGGAAGACCACCCGCTTGCCGTCCGTCGTCCAGCCCACGACGCGGTCGATGCCGGGGTGCCAGGTCAGGCGGCGGGGAATGCCGCCGGCGACCGGCACGAGGTAGATGTCCCAGTTGCCGTCATACTGGCCGGTGAAAGCGAGCCACTGGCCGTCAGGCGAGAAGGCGGGGTCGGTCTCGACGCCGACGCCGGTGGTCAGCCGGCGGGCCTCTCCCCCCTCGCGGCCCACGAGCCAGATGTCCCCGGCGTAGCTGAAGGCGATCTGCGTGCGGCTGAGGGCCGGGGTCCGCAGCAGCGGCTCGGCCCCCGCCGGTACGGCGGCGAGCAGGGCGAAAAGCAGGACGGCGAGAGCAAGTGGACGCATGAAGGAAAGCCTCCAAAGGTTGGACGTTCGATCTCTGTAATACGTAAGGTGGGCTGCAAAGTTGCCCCTAGTGTAGTCCCTGGCGCGCGCTTTGCGTCCATCAGGAATGAGCGGCCCGGCCAGATGGTTTCCAGAAGAGAGAACAAGAGGAGGAGCCGACATGAAATGCCAGACCCCAGGATGCACCGGCGAGCACGAGCCCAGGGCGATCAGCCACTCTGTGATCCACCGCCAGCGGACGCTCGTCGTCCACGACGTGCCGGCGGACGTCTGCCCGGACTGCGGGGCGGTGGTCGTCCACGAGGAGACGATCCTCCACCTCGACCATCTGCTCGCTCGCAAGGCGCGCTCGAAGCGGGCCGAGCTCGTCTTCGAAACCTGACCCGGTAGAACTCTCGGGCCATTGCGGCGTACTCTTCTGGCCAGAGCCTCAACGCACTGCCCAGGAGAGACCGATGCGCCATGCCATCCCCGCCGTCCTGTCGCTGATCCTCGCCCTCGTGGCCGCTCCGGCGCTCGTCGCCCAGCCGGCCGCTCCGGCTGCCGCGAGCAGCACCGCCACGGCGGCGAGCGGACCGTCGCAGCCCGTGCCCGTGCCGCAGCCCAGCGACAAGGCGATGCAGTACTACCGGAGCGGCAACATGCTCTGGGTGGTCGAAACACTGTGGGGGTTCGCCGTGCCGGCCCTGCTGCTGTTCTCCGGCTTCTCGGCCCGGATGCGGGACGCCGCCCGCAAGGTCGGCCGCAACTGGTTCTTCACCCTCGTCGTCTACGGCCTCCTTTTCACCCTGGTGACGTTCGTCCTCGACCTGCCACTGGCCTGGTACCAGGACTTCGTCCGCCAGCACGCCTATGGCCTGTCCGACCAGACCGCGGGCAAGTGGTGGAGCGACGCCTTCACGGGGCTGGCCATCGGCTGCATTGCGGCCGCCCTCACCCTCTGGCTCCCCTACCTGCTGCTGCGCTGGAGCCCACGGCGCTGGTGGCTGTACACGGGTCTCGCGGCCATCCCGCTGATCGTCGTCGTCCTGATCGTCACCCCGATCTGGATCGCGCCCCGCTTCAATAAGTTCGGGCCGATGAAGGACAAAGCGCTGGAGAGCCAGATCCTCGCCCTGGCCGACCGCGCGGGGATCGAAGGGAGCCGCGTCTACGAGGTCGACAAGAGCGTCGACACCAAGACCGTCAACGCCTACGTCACCGGCGTCTTCGGCACCAAGCGGATCGTCCTCTGGGACACCACGCTGCACCGGCTGGACAAGCCCGAGGTCCTGTACGTCATGGGCCATGAGATGGGGCATTACGTGCTGGGACACGTGCCCCAGCTCGTCGCCCTGGCCTCTCTCCTCGTCGTCTTCGGCCTGTGGGTGATCCACCGCACGGCCGGAGGGCTGATCGCGCGCTACCGCGACCGGTTCGGCTTCGTCCAGCTCTCCGACGTCGCCTCCCTGCCCTTGATCGCGCTGCTCTTCAGCCTGGTCACCTTCGTGCTGTCACCCGCCCTCCTGGCCTTCACCCGGCACACGGAGCACGAGGCGGACCGCTTCGGCCTGGAGATCACGCGCGACAACCACGATTGCGCCACGGCCTTCGTGAAGCTCCAGGAGCAGAACCTGAGCAATCCCCGTCCCGGCCTGCTCTACAAGCTCTGGCGCTCCGACCACCCGCCGCTCGGCGAGCGCATCGACTTCTGCAACGAGTACCGGCCGTGGGAGAAGGGAGAGCCGCTCAAGTACGGCGACCTGATCCGGCCGCCGAAGGGGTAGGCGCCGCTCACGTGACGACCCGCGGGTAGAGCTTCGCTCCCACGGCGACGAGCACCACGCACCAGGCCAGCAGGACGCCGAAGTCCACGGCCAGGCCGAGGTGGCCGAAGTGGCTCGGCGCGCCGGCGATCATCAGGGTGCGCAGCGCGTCCACCTCGTAGGTCAGCGGGTTCGCCCTGGAGACCCACTGCAGCCAGAGCGGCATCATGGAGAGGGGATAGATCGCGTTGCTGGCGAAGAACAGCGGCATCGTCATCACCTGACCGATCCCCATGAAGCGCTCGCGGGTCTTCACCAGGCAGGCGATGATCAGGGAAAAAGTGGAAAACAGCGCCGCCCCGAGCACGGCGGCCAGGATCAGGCCCAGCAGCGTCACGGGATTCCACAGCACCTTGACGCCGAGAAGGGCGGAGAGGCCGAAGATCACCACGATCTGCGGCAGCGAGCGCACACCCGCCGACAGCGCCTTGCCCAGCACCAGGGCCGAGCGGGGCGTGGGGCTCACCAGGAACTTGTTGATCAATCCGAGGTCGCGCTCCCAGATGACGCTGATGCCGTAGAAGATGGCCACGAAGAGCACGCTCTGGGCGAGGATGCCCGGCGCCATGAAGTCGAGATAGGGCACGCCGCCGGTGGGAATCGCCCGGGCGCGGGAAAAGACCTGGCCGAAGAGCAGCAGCCAGAGCACCGGCTGCACGCCGCGGGTGATCACCTCCGTGAAGTCGTGCCGCAGCTTGCGGACCTCGAGCTCGGCGATGACCAGCGTCTTGCGTGCGAATTCCGCCGGCGACGCGGGTCTAGCCGAGGCGGCGGGCGGTCCTGCGGCCTCTTGAAGTCTCACGATAGCTCCCTCCTGATTCCAGCGTGTCGCCGGCGTAGTGGAGGAACACGTCGTTGAGCGTCGCCTCCGCCCCCGGGCGCCCCAGCGAGGCCTTGAGCTCCGCCGGGGTGCCGGCGGTCGCCAGCTTGCCGCGATGCAGGATGGCGATCCGGTTGCAGAGGTCGTCCGCCTCCTCCATGTAGTGCGTGGTGAGGAAGAGGGTCGTGCCGAGCTCGGTATGGAGCTTCTTGATGTGCTCCCACACCGCCTCGCGGGCCAGGGGGTCGAGGCCCACCGTCGGCTCGTCGAGGAACAGGACCCGCGGCCGGTGCAGGGTGGACTGTGCGATTTCCAGCCGCCGGATCATGCCGCCGGAGAACTCGCGCACCATGCGGCCGGCGGCGTCCGTCAATCCCACCAGCGCCAGGGCATACTCGATGCGGCCGGCGCGCTCTCGGCGAGGGATGTCGTACAGCTTGGCGAAGATCAAAAGGTTTTCATAGGCGGTGAGTCCGCCGTCGACGGAGAGGGCCTGGGGCACGTAGCCGATGGCCCGGCGCACGCCCATCGCCTGCCGCTGCACATCGCAGCCGGCGACGCGCGCACTGCCCGACGTCGGCGGCAGCAGGGTGGTGAGCATACGGATGACCGTCGTCTTGCCAGCGCCGTTGGGCCCCAGCAGGCCGAACGCCTCCCCTTCCGCCACCGCGATCGTGAAGCCGTCGACCGCCGTGACGTCGCCGAAGCGCCGGGTCAACCCCTGAGTCTCGAGGATCGTCATGGCCGCCCGCTACCGCGGCCGTTTCTTCCAGGGAGCGCGGGGTGCTCCGGGCCGGCCGGGCCGGTCGGACCGCGCCGGCGTCCGCCGCGGCCGCTCCGGCTCACGCTCCCGCGCGGCCTGGTCCCGGCCGGCGATCTTGATCTCCAGCGAGCGGCCGCGCAGCGTGGCGCCGGACATCTTCTCGATGATCTGCCGCTGGTAGCGGGCGGGCACGTCGACGAGCGAGAAGCGGTCGTAGATATCGATGGCGCCGATCTCGCGGCCGGGGACGCCGGCCTCGTTGGCGATGGCGCCCACCACGTCCGCCGGCCGCACACCGGCCTGCCGGCCGGCGTTGAGGAACAGGCGCACCATGCCATCGCCGGTCCCCGGCAGCTCCCGCGGCTCCGGCTCGACGGCCACCTCCACCAGCGGCCGCTCGCGGCGGGCGAGCCAGGCCGCCGCCGCCGCGATCTCGGCGATCTCGAACCCCTCCTCCACCAGATCCTCCACCAGGGCGAGATAGAGCTCCAGGTCCCCCTCGCCGATGGCTTTGCGCAGGCTCTCCTTGAACAGCTCCGACCGCCGCGCCGCCACGTCGGCCGGGGTGGGCATCTTCATCGGCTGGACCCGCTGGCCGGTGAAGCGCTCGATGTCCTGGAGCATGCGCCGCTCGCGCGGGGTGACGAACAGCACCGCGATCCCCGGGCGACCGGCGCGGCCCGTGCGGCCGATGCGGTGGACGTAGGCCTCGACGTCGTTGGGGACGTCGTAGTTCACCACGTGGCTGATGCGCTCGACGTCGAGCCCGCGAGCCGCCACGTCGGTCGCCACCACGATCTCGACGCTGCCGCTGCGCAGCCGGTCGATCACCCGTTCGCGCAGCGGCTGCCCCATGTCGCCGTGCAGCGCCGCCACCGAGTAGCCGCGCGCCTCCAGCCGCTCGGCGACCTGCGCCGCCGCGGTCTTGGTGCGGGTAAAGACGAGCACGGCCTCGGTCGGCTCGATCTCCAGCAGCCGGGTGAGGGCCTCCAGCTTCTGCGGCTGAGCCACCAGCAGGTAGCGCTGCTCGATGGCCGGCAGGGTGAGGGCCTTGTGCTCCAGCTCCAGGGTGGCCGGATCCTGCAGGTGGCGCTGGGCCACGCGCCGGATCTCGGGCGGCATGGTGGCCGAGAAGAGCGCCGTCTGGCGGCCCGCCGACGAGGGGGGCGCCTGGGCGAGGATCCACTCCACGTCCTCGATGAACCCCATGCGCAGCATCTCGTCCGCCTCGTCCAGCACCACCATGCGCAGGCGGTCGAGCCGCAGCGTGCCGCGGCGGAGGTGGTCCATGATCCGTCCCGGAGTGCCGACGACGACGTGCACGCCGCGCTGCAGCCGCCGCTGCTGGTCTTCGAGCGAATGACCGCCGTAGACCGGCAGCACCACCAGCCCCTGCAGGTTCTTGCCGTAGGTGTGGAGCGCCTCCGCCACCTGGATGGCGAGCTCGCGGGTGGGGGTGAGCACCAGGGCCTGGATCGACCGCTGAGCCGGGTCGATCGCCTGGAGCAGCGGCAGGCCGAAGGCCGCCGTCTTGCCGGTGCCGGTCTGGGCCTGGCCGATCAGGTCACGCCCGGCGAGCAGCGGCGGGATGGCGGCGGACTGGATGGGAGTCGGGGCCTCGTAACCGACCTCGGCGATCGATTGCAGGAGCGGCTCGCTCAGGCCCAGGGCCTGGAAGGAGTCGAGGGAGGGCGGTGGCGGCGAGCTTTCCATGAGGGGTTTATACCACTCTCCCCCAAGGAGCCTGCGCGGCGGAGGGACAACAGGGACAACAGGGACTTCAGGGACAGAAAACTGAGACTGCCTCGTCCCTGCTGTCCCTGAAGTCCCTGTTGTCCCTGAAGTCCCTACTTTCCCAGAACCTACCGGCTCACCACCAAAATCACGAACGAGTCCGGCAGAATCGTCGGCCGCGGGCGCGGCTGCTCCGCGGTCGGAGCAGGCGGCGGGCCGAACTTGGCGGTGGCCAGGTAGACGTTGTGCGTCTTCTCGTCCAGGGCCATGGTCCGCGCGCCGCGGCGGGTGGGCACGTCCTCGGCGACGGTGAATTTGTCCGGCGTCTCCTCCTTGATGACCGTCAGCGTGCCGTCGCCGCCCCCGTTCGAGCTGAACCCGAGGTCGGTCCCGGGATCGAAGGCGTTGGCGTCGACCCCGGCGCCGATGGGCACCGTGGTGACCACCTTGCCGCTCTCGGTGTCCACGACGGCCGCCAGCTTGTTGGAGCAGCCGACGAGGAGCCGGTGGTGCTTGCGGTCGATGGCCATGCCGGACGGCTCCTCGCACGGCTTGAGCGGCCAGCGCGCCTTCACTTTCAGGTCCTTGGCGCCAAGCTCCGCGACCTCGCTGGTGTCCTCGATGTTGACGAAGACGTTCCCCTTGAGGTCCGAGGTGGCGAACTCGGGCTTGCCCCCGAGCTCGATGGTGCCCGCGACCTTGCCGGTCTTGGCGTCGAGGACCGTGGCGTTCTTGGACCGGCCGTTGAACGCGAAGACCTGGGAGGAGAAGGGGTCGTACATGATGGCGTCCGGGTTCTCGCCCGAGGACTTGACCTCGCTTAAGGTCGCCAGCGTCTTGAGGTCGAAGATCGTGATCATCGAGCTGCGGCCGTTGCTGATGAAGCCGCGGCCCAGCTCCGGAGCCACGGCGATGCCGTGCACTCCCGAAAGGTTCCCGATCTCGCCGACGATCTTGTCGCTGTCGACGTCGACCACCACCACCTTCGTGGCATGCGAGACGTAGAGCCGCCGCGCCGCGGAGTCCACGGTCAGGTAGTCCCAGCCCCCCTCCCCGCCAATCGGAATCTCCTTGGCGACGTGATACCCGGACTTCGCCGGCGTGGGCTTAGCCGGAGCGACCTTTGCCGGCGCAGCGCCCTGCGGGGCGCCCGATGAGGCGAACAAGAGACCTGCGACGATGCCGCAACAAGCAACGGACCTGATCATGGGCGTCCTCCGTAGGTTCCCGGGGGGAGTCCCCGGCGAATCGCGAAGTAGTATAACCTCTCTTGGGATTGACGAGGACCAGGAATCGACGTATGGTTCCAAAAGCCTGAAGAATGAGGTACTTAAAATGAAGCGCCAGGAAACACAGCCGCCGTTGAGGAACGAGTTCACGGCGGTCATCGAGCGAGACGGTGATTGGTACATTGCCTACTGCCCCGAGATCCCCGGAGCGAACGGCCAGGGCCGGACCAAAGACGAGGCGCGCAGCAGTCTGGCCGAAGCTATTGGATTGATCCTCGATGACCGGCGTCGAGACGGTCTCCGCGGCTTGCCGCGAACCGCCCTACGCGAGAAAGTCGTCGTTGGGTGAAACGAGGCGACTTGCTTCGTCATCTTCGCCGGCACGGCTGCCACCTCAAACGAGAGGGCAGCTCACATTCCTTATGGAGCAACCCAGCTACAGGGACGATTGAAGCCGTTCCGCGTCACACCGAGATCTCGGACGTTCTGGCGCGGAAAATCTGTCAGGGCCTTTCCCTACCGGCCATTGGAAAGTGAAACGCGAGAGAGGGCCTCAAGAAAAAACGGAGTAAGTAGCCGGCGAGACGCCGGCGGTCCCAGGGGCCTTGCTTCTGCTTGTTTCAGACTAACCACTCCCTCTTCTCCCGGCAGTCGGGGGGGAGGCTGGGAGAAGAGGGCCGGGGTGATGAGGGCCCGGTTTGTAGAGCCCCTCGGCCACTACCCCCAGCAACCCGGCCTCATAGGAGCGGGAATCCATCGGCGAGAGCCTCGCGACCATCTGCTGCGTCACCACGGCGACCTTGCGGATCGTCCAGGCGCGCGGCGATCGCTTCCATGGTCTCGTCGCGGGTCGTCCAGCGCTGGCGATCGAAAGGTTTCAGGCTCAAGGGGACCGTGTAGCCGCGCAGTGTCTTCTCGCGAGCCACGTTGTAAAAGAATTCGAAGTAGGACATCACCAGCTCGCGCAGGCTGGCGTATACCGCCTCGCGAAAACGTATGCCCACGAAATTGGACTTGGCGATGGCGCCCCAAGAACCATCGATCTTGAAAATCGCCAGCACGTGATCGTCGTCGCGCTCGGGGAGCATGTCCACGATGAGGGGCGGAAATCCCAGCCGGCGCAACGCCGCCGCCGCGAAGACCGCGCCGTCGAAGCAGTGCGCCTTGCGATCGCGGACCACGCTCGCCGGGCAGCGGTAGAACGGGTCCGCGCTGTAGGGAATCTCGTCGAGGAAAGCCTGGATGGCCGCCGGACTGTCCAGCCCGGCGGGGAGTGAAAAATCAGGATCTTGGCGTTCCGCCATCTCTCAATCCTCCGACGGGTCTTTCACCCCGGCCGCGCGCAGCAGGTCGGCGACGGCGACGGTATCCGGCAATTCCTGGATCATGGACACGTCCGCTCCCGCGTCCAGCAGCAGTCGGATAGTGCCAGGATAATCCCCCTCCGGGTTCGGATAGTTGTCACAGCCATGCACCGCCCAGCCGAGCGGCGTGGCGCCGAACTCTTTCTCCACGGCCTCCAGCGCGGCACCTCGCGACAGCAGCGCCGCCGCCGTCTCCCGCCAGCCGTGCCAGGAGGCCCAGTGCAGCGCCGTCTGTCCGTGCGCCCCCCGCGCATTCACCGGGACGCCGCAATCGATCATGGCCGCGATCGTCGCCGTCTTTCCCTGGGCGCCGAGCTGTACGAAGGCGCGGCGATCCTCTTCCAAAAGGTTTTCGAGCAGCCGCGGATTCCCATCGATCACCCGCTGGGCCGCTTCGAAATCACCCCGCCCGCAGGCATCGGCGAAGCGCTCGAAGGGCGTCGCCTCCGTGGCCGCACCGAGCTCGGCGAGATACGCCGAGGCCTCGTGGTGGCCGTGCTGCATCGCCACCTGATACGGTGACCGCCCGTCCCGGCGCCGGGCGTGGACGTCCGCGCCGTGCGCCACCAGCAGCTCCAGCACGGCGAGCTCCCGCCCCTTTTCGATCGCCACATGGAGCGGCGTGCCATTGCATCCCAGCACCTCGTTCGGATCCGCTCCGTGATCGAGCAGCAGCTTGATGCGCTCCAGACCCCGAACGTCGAAGGCGTGGTTGAGGGCGTTGGTACGCTGCGGATTGGCGCCGCGCGCCAGCAGCAGCTCCAGGCAGCGGGTGTCAGCATGCTCCGTCGCGTGGTAGAGCGACTCGTTGTCGTCGATCGTCGCGCCGCGGTCGAGCAGCAGCTCGGCCATGGCCGGAAAGTTGGCCACTCCGCAGGCGCCGACGAGGGAACGCAGCGGGCTCTGCCAGTGCTCGTTGACGAACGAGGCGTCCGGGTCCGCGCCGGCGTCGAGCAGCAGCCGGGCGGTCGCCAGCAGCCCGTCGGCGATCCGCGGGCTCTCGCGATGGAATTTCGAGTAGGTCACGTAGAGCAGCGGCTCGCGGTTCTCCCGCGGCCCGCCCTTGCGCCGCACCCAGTCCGGATCGCGCTCGGCCTGTCTGCGCACCGCGTCGACATCGCCCAGCACCAGGGCCGTGTACATGTCCGCCTGCGCCAGGGACGGATCATGCGCCAGCATCCGCTTCGCGAGGAGGAATGGACCTTCGACCGGGCCGGTCGACTCCTCGGTCGCCGCCCGCACGAAGTGCCTCACCCGGTCGGCGAAGGCCAGGCTCGCCAGCTCCACCTCCTCCTTCAGCTTGGGCCAGCTCGCAAATCCGTAGCGTCGCGCCGTGACCAGTTGCGCATCGGCGAGTTGGAGATCCTGCGCGGGAACGGTCTCCTGTGCGTGCTCGGGATGGTGCTCGCGCAGCCACGACAGCGCTTCGGCGTCGCCAGACCGCCACGCGGCGAGAAGGTCCTTGGCCTGTTTACGGAGCTGATCGAGGTTCGGACGGGAAGGCAGGGACAGGGGCATGGAGCCACCTCCTTTCGAGATCGCCGATTCGTCCGCTGATCCTCGGCAGAAAGAAGGTGACGACGCACGGAAACGATGTCACCGGGAGGTGGGCTCGGCCCTTTCCGCGGACTGGCGGCTGCCCCTTCAGCCGGAGGAGATGGTAGCTCCATGGCCCTCCTTCCGCAACCGGTGCGGCGGGCCTTTTGGTAGGCTTGAGCAGTCTGTAGATCCAGGCCGTTGTCTCCAGACATCGGTCCAGCGTCTACAGACATCAGGCCGGTGTCTACAGATCCAGGCCGATGTCTGTAGATCCACGCCGATGTCTACAGACTCCAGGCCAGCGTCTCCAGACATTGGTCCAGTGTCTACAGATCCAGAGCGATGTCTGTAGATCCAGGCCGGAGTCTCCAGACATCGCTTCGATGTCCACAGATCCAGGCTGATGTCTGTGGATCCAGGCCGATGTCCACAGACTCCAGGCCGATGTCTACAGACATTGGTCCAGCGTCTAGAGATCCGGAGCGATGTCTGTAGATCCAGGCCAGGTCTACAGACATCAGCCTGGCGTCTACAGATCCAGACTGATGTCTGTAGATCCAAGGCGATGTCTACAGACTCCAGACCAGAGTCTCCAGACATCGGTCCGATGTCCACAGATCCAGGCCAGCGTCTGCAGACATCGGTCCGGCGTCTACAGATCCAGACTGATGTCTGTGGATGCAGGCCGATGTCTACAGACTCCAGGTCAGAGTCTCCAGACATCGGAGCGGAGGGTTTTCCCGAGGCCCCGGGCTCGGGTAAGGTAGACGCATGCGATCCGGATGGAAAAACACCCTGACTGCGGCCACCGTCCTGGCCGCCTGCATCCTCGCCGGGGCCGGAGCGAAAGGTCCGGAGACCTACGGCATTGCCAATGCCACGCTCCCCGAGCCCGGGTTCCTGCTCGCCGGCCAGCCCACGGGCGAGCAGATCCAGCTCCTGGCCGAGGACGGCTACAAGACCATCTTCGACCTGCGGACGCCGGACGAGCCGCGGGGCTTCGACGAAGTCGAGGCCGCCCGCCAGAACGGCCTCGTCTACGTCAACTACCCGATCAATCCGGCCACGCTGCAACGGTCGACGATCGACGGTTTCCTGTTCAGCTTGAAGAAGGCCAAGAAGCCGGTGCTCATTCATTGCAGCACCAGCAGCCGGGTAGGTGCCCTGTGGTACGCCTGGCTGGTGCTGGAGAAGGGGAAGACGCCGGCGGCGGCGCTGGCCCAGGCCAAAGCGGCGGGGCTGCGCAGCCCCGAGCTGACGGAGAAGATCGAGAAGCTGGTGGCCGAGCGGAAGCCGGCGGTCCGGTGAGGGCCGGGCTTCAGGGCGCTCCCGCCGATCTTAAAGCCAAAGTGCTATCCTTCCCCGCGGGTCTTCACCACCATGGCCACTCCTTCCGGCCCATCCCAGCCCGGCCAGAGCGGGTTCACCCTTCTCGAGGCCCTCGTCGCGCTCGTCCTGCTGGGCGTGGCGCTGCTGATGGGCATGGAGCTGGTGCTCCAGAACCCGCGCATGGTGCGCCGGATGGACGGCGAGCGGCAGGCGTTCCGCGCCATGGAGTCGACGATGGAGGCGGTGCGCGCCGGGGCGATCCCCCTCCAGACTGCCGACCTCGGCGGCTTCTCCACCGCCGTGGGCTCGCCCGCCCCCAAGGACCTCGCGATCTCCATGCAGGTCGATCCCACCGAGCTTCCCGGCCTCTACCAGGTGACGCTCCGGGCGCGCTACACGGCGGACGCGCGGAAAGTCCAGAAGGAGCTCCAGACCATGGTCTGGAGCCCGCCCAAGGGCTGAGATGCGCCAGCCGCTGGAGGATCAGGGTGGGCAGCGCGGGTTCACGATCGTCGAGCTCTCGATCGCCCTCCTGCTGCTGATGCTGGGGCTGCTGCTCGCGGCGCAGCTCCTGATGGAGACGTCGCAGCTCTTCGCGGAGACCTCCGGCGAGGCGATCGACACTCCGGTGCCACTGGTGATCGCGCGCATCCGCGGCGACGTCCAGGGCGCGGCCGGCGCCTCCCCCGTCTTTCAGCCGGACGGCTCGCTCGCCGCGGTGACGATGGTCGGGGGGCCCGAGGGTCAGGTGATCTACGTCAAGCAGGGCACGGACCTCTTTCGTTCGGTGGTGCCGGCGAATGGCGATCCGCCCTCGCCGCCGATGATCCTCTGGCGGGGCGTGACCGCCTGGAGCTGTCAGCTCGTGCCGGGCACGGGGCTGCTGGACTTGCAGGTCACCTACCGCCGCCGCACCGTGCCCCACACGCCGCTGGCGGTGATGCCGGCCTACCGAGGCCCCCACACCGAGGAGCTGACCCAGCGGCTGTACCTGCTCCCGCGGGGAGGCGGCCTGGGGGATACGTGGTGAAGCGCCCGCGCCGCGGCGAGGCCGGCTTCGGCCTGCTGATGGCGCTGATGGTGGTCCTCCTGCTCTCGATCGCCCTCGCCCTGCTCGCGGCCTCCCTCCAGCTCCGGATGCGTCTGGTGCGCGAGGACGCCCAGACCGTCGTCCTCACCGCTCTGGCCGACGCCGCCGTGGCCGAGGCGGTGGCCAACCTCGCTCAGAACCCCGGCTACGCGGGCGCGCCGGCGCACGACTTCGGCCACGGCAAGATCGCCACGCAGGTCAACTCCCTCGGACCCGGCCTCTTCGACGTGGTGGCCACGGCCACCTACGCCGGCCGCGCGCGAACGGTCGAAGCCGAGGTCTTCCGCGCCCCCGGCATCGCCCGCGTCCGCCGCTGGAGGCGGCTGCCGGGGTGAGGTGCCACCCGCCCGACGAGTCTCCGTCCCGGCGGACCTGGCGTACAATCCTCTCCATGCCTGAGCCATCGGAAAAGGGGCAGGAGATTCTCGATCTCGTCTCCACCACCCTGAATCAGGACCGCCGCTCCGGGCTGTCGGAGATGCTCCGCTCCGTCGCTCGCGCCGTCGACGCGTACGGGTGCATCCTGTGGCAGGAGACTCCCTTATCCCGGCTGGACGACGATCCCCCCACCGGCCAGCTCTTCGTCCTCGCCGAATGGTTCGAGGGCACCGAGCGCTGCAATCTCCACGACCTCCCGCTCGAATCCGCCACCGGCGATGCAGTCCTCAAACGCCGTCCAATCAAGGTGGGGGATGCTTTGCGGGATCAGAGGGTCGATCATAGCGATCCCTTCCTCAAGCGCGTTGGCGTTCGTTGCTTTTGCTCCGTTCCCATCACTTTCCTCAATGGCGAACGTGGGGCCCTTAACGCCTACAGGATCGTCAAAAGGCCCTTTGCTTCGCGAGAGATTGCGGCACTGAAAGGGATCGTCAAGTTGCTGCCGAGCCTATACCAGACGATCAGCGATAAAGTCAGCTATCAGTTGGTCCTCACCGTCAACAAGATCCTTCAAGAAGCGGAAGGAGAGATTCCGCAATCCGCGTCAGCACCTGGGCGACTCGAAAGAATCACGGCGAAGATCTGTTGGGAAATCGCGAGCTCTCTTCAAGCACTGGAAGTTTCCATCTTTCTTGAGGATCGGCTCGGGCAGCCAGGTGTGTACAACTGCATGGCAACTACTTGGCCGAAGGAGGAAGAGTTTCCCAAGACAAGCTACCGCGCCCTAGAAGAGGAAGGCCTGACAGGCTGGACACTCAGTCATCGCGAAGTGGTCAGGATTTTCGATCTCGCGAACTTCAAAGCTGAACGGGATCAGATCCAGAGGCTTTACCCAGGCCTGCAATGGAGGGACTCCCTAGGGATTGCATTCGCCGTGCGTCGCCAGCTCAATATCCAGCAGGACCAGAAGCTCCAGCCTCTGAGCTTTCTCGCAGTTCCCGTCATCTTCTCCGATCATTTACTTGGAGTTATTCGCTGCTGCACGATTAAGGAAGGCCCCTTCTATTTCGCCGAGCAGGAAGTCAAGCTCCTTCGGCTAGTCGCGGCCCAGGTCGGCCAGGCCTGGAGCCATTGGCTGAGCCGGGGGGAGATTGAAGAGGAGAACAGTGCCCTTCAACGCTTCGTCACCAGCATCGGCGAGCTCAACCGCTTCGTCCTACAGCAGGTCACCAGGGAGAGACCCGACGAGAGAGGGATCTTTCGCCGCGCACTTGAGGCCACGAGTGCCGTCATCCAGACCGCAGAGATCACCGACGTCCGCCTGCTGAACGAGGAGAGCCACGAGCTCTACTTCGAAGAGACCCAGGGCGCTGCCTGGGATTCCGGAACCGCCGAGGAGGTTCGGGCTCGACAGGCTCGTAAGTTCTCGATACTCGAAAGGCCACCAACTTCGGGAGGCGCTCGTGTGGTACAAACCGAGCAAGTCTATGCCATTCCCGACGTTTCGAACCCTGGATGTCTGGATTTGGAGACCTTCCCCGACACTCGCCGCATGATCATCGCCCCCATTGGAATCGCCGGCAAGATCTTTGGCGTGCTTGACATTCGCGGCACCGGCGACCGGGAATTCTCACGCCACGCCGTGCCGTTCGCCGAGTTCCTCGGACAACAGCTCGGCCTCTATCAATACCTGATGAAGACCATCGGTCAGCTCCAACGCTTGCCCCGCGTCCAAGCCCAAACCTTCGAAGACTTCACCCATCAGCTCAAGTCGCCGATCCTGCAGGTCCATGCCCGTGCGCGGACCTGTTTGCAACTCGGTGCAACGGCCTCAATCGGCGCCGGAATGCAGAGCCACTTGCTGGCCTTGCGCGGACTCGCATCCAAGGCCAAACGAGTAAGCCAGAGCTTGAGACTCTTCGCCGACCTCGCTCGCGAGCAGGCGCTTACGCCACAGCTCAAGCCCCTCGAAGAAAGCTCTCTGGTCAAGATGCTGATCGAGAGCACGATCGATCAGCGCAGCACCTTGCTACCCTCCCGTGCGCTCTCGCTTCACGTCGCCACGGAGAGCTTCGACACCTTAAGCAGGCATTCGGTGGAAGCCGACCCCGACCTGCTTTTTCAGGCCGTCAACAACTTGCTCGACAACGCCGTGAAGTACAGTTATCCACGCACGACCGTGCGCGTCGAGGGAGGGATTACGGGGACCGGCCGTTTCCACATCTCCGTAACCAATACCGGCCTGCCGATTAAAGCGGCGGAAGCAAGACTCTGTACAGAGAGAGCTTGGCGTAGCGAGTCCGCCAAAGACGTGACTGGCGAGGGTTCCGGGATCGGCCTCTGGATCGTCAAACACATCATGGACGCCCATGGCGGCGAGCTCATGGTGGTCCCCACCACTCGAGAGAACGTCACCGAGGTCAAACTGCTCTTTCCCACCGGAAGAGCGAAAAAACAGGAACCCGGGCGATGAAAATCGTGATCGTCGAAGACGACTACTTGCAGGCGGAGTGGTTGCAAGGCATCCTGAAGGAACACTTTCCACACTCCCGACTGCAGCAGATTCCTACAGAGCTTGAATTCCGCAACGAGGTCGAAACGCTGCGCAAGGAACCTCCCGATCTCGTGCTGCTCGACGTCATGCTGCGTTGGACCGATCCTGTCCCGGACATGGTCCCAGCACCAGAGGACGTGCGAGTGAACGGCTTCTTTAGGGCAGGCTTTCGTTGCGAAAAGCTCCTGCGCCAGTTCCCGGAGACGGAGAATGTTCCGGTAATCCTCTACACAGTGCTTGAGGAGGAGGATTTTGTGAAGAATGACTTTGGCATTGACTTGCAGAAGCTTCCGCCCAATACCCTCTATGTCAGCAAGGACTCTGACCCTACGAGGCTTCTGGATATCATCAAAAAGGTGGCGTCCCGGCCAGCCGGTGCCTAGACCCTGCCCACACCAATGCGGGCCAGCAGACGACGTCTGAAGCTCGTGGTCGATCCTCCTCGATTGTGTTCACGCACCTCACGGTTGACCAGTCCATGAGAGACGACCCCCGCCTCAGCCTTCTTACTGAGCGAAAACAGTGCCAGATTTCCGAGCTCCACCTCCTCCAAGGAATCCCGAATCACCTCCTTAGCCTCAGCTTCGTCTCCTAGATCCGGATTGTTGCGGAGTCTCGCATTCATATATAAACGGAACGCCGCATCCTGCCACTCACGGAGTCGATTCCTCACCTCCGGCTCCGCCAGCGCACCCTGCGTCCTTCCCAACCAGCGCAAGAAACAGCCCGCTTCGCCTGTTTGCAAAGTACCTACAAGCGTGGAGAAGCCCCCTTCGGCGATACAGATCGCCTTGAGGTGCTGCCGCTCATTGTAAGAAAGGTGCTTCCAGAAGGCCTGGTCCCATGCCTGGTCGACCAGAGCCACCAAATCCCGGCTCTCCGCAGCCTCTCGGACCAAATCCGCCACAACCCCTTCCCGCGGAGCCCCCTCAAGATCCGCTTCCTCGGGCAGTGGAGTGCCCAGGAGCCTGCGGCGTACTGCCTCTCGGACCTCCTGGGTTGCCAGAAACTGAGAAGCCGCACGGGCCGCGTCTGCTCGGAGGCCAGAGGAGAGATCCCGGTCGAGCGTCATGAGCGTAAGATCCAGGGCGCTCTGCTCCAGCCACGCCTTCTCCAATATCTGCTGAATCTCAGGGAAGGGAAACTCACCCGCATCCATCTGAATTACATCGGATGCCAAAGACCTGAGGTTGTTGAATTGCCCTATCGAACAGGCCACGGGAAGACCCTTTCGACCTGCTTCCAGCAGGAAGTAGCCGGAATCGGTTTTAACGACCGCACAGCCAGCGTGGGCGCTGACCCAAGCCTGATTTACGCTTCGCTCCATTCTATCCCCCAACCCTCAAGCGTCTCCTGCAGCTCCCGGAACCTCAAAGGCAAGATGAGTTTCTTCAAGTCGGTGAGCTCTCCAGCGGATTCTGGCTGGCTGAGCCTTACCCGCTTCACCGCCTGGAAGTTGAAGGTACCATAAATGTGGACCTCCAAGAAGTCATCCGTCTTACGGTCATCCGTGCTCCGCAGCAAGAGCTGGCAACAGTCCGAATCCGCCATTCTCTCTCGGACGTCGCTGGCCAGCTTCGCGACCGCCAGTTTGTGCCTGTCCCGCCAAACGGCCAGGCGGCCGGGCGGGAACGGGGTTGGGGTTCCCGGCCCCAGGCCGTGTCTCGTCACAAAGCTGTAGGAGTTCTCCTCAAGGACTGTGGCTCTAAAATCGAACGTAGCCTCATCGAGCTCCATGTGCACCGGGCCGTAGGAGGTGAGACCTCGTCCATCTCCGCTCAGAGCAGCGTAAGTGATGTAGTGGCTATAGCTTCCATACATCAAGACCTCAATGCCCAAACGCTGCCGATCCTCATCCGGATCTGCGGGAGCACGGACCTCCCCTTCGACCTGTTTGCCGTAGGGCGCGTATAGGATTTTGGCGCCATTGAAGAAGCTGCAGGCCCACTCGACCTTCACATTGACCACAGCTTTGGTCTTTTGCGCAAATCTCTGAAATTCCTTGAGACCTGGCCTGGTCCCATGGTTCTTGCATGCCTCCTGAAACCGGTCCTCGACCGCCTGGACGAAATCCCGGGCGAACCGCACGTTCGGGGGGCGAGGATGATTGCACGCCCGGCACCGGTCTTCGATGCCGTAGAGGGCCTTCTTGTGGCAGCGCTCACACTCTTCAGCGGTCGAATCGGGCGGCATCATCGTTCTCCACCAGAAACGGGCATGTTGTCGCGCAGGCTCCTGACCCGCGTTCCAGTCCGGCTTGTTGAGTCTTACCCTTCTATTGTCTTCGAGGGAAAGGGAAGGAGTCAAACCCGGATAGACTCGCCTGCGCCATGCCCGACTTCGAGCCCGCCGATCCCGGCTTCGCCGACCGCGTCCGTGCCAGCTTCGCGCGCCAGGGCTTCATGAGCGCTTTGGGGGCCGAGCTCACGGTCGTCGAGCCTGGACGGTGCGAGATCCACCTCCCGTTCCGCGAGGGCCTGGGGCAGCAGCACGGGTACTTCCACGCCGGGGCCATGGCCGCTGTGGCGGACAGCGCCGGCGGCTACGCCGCCTATACCCTGATGGGCGCGCGGGACTCCGTGCTCACCGTGGAGTACAAGATCAACCTCCTCGCCCCGGGCCGGGGCGAGGAGGTGGTGGCGAGGGCGTGGGTCGTCCGCCCCGGACGCACCCTCACCGTCTGTCAGGTCGAAGCCTTCGCGGTGGCAGCGGGCGCCGAGACCCTCTGCGCCACGATGCAGCAGACCGTGATCCGCCTGGCCGACCGGCCGGACGCCAGCGGTGCCGCCGCTGAACCGCCGGAACCCCCGGCTAATGGTGGCGCGTGAAGTCCACCTGGCCGCGGATCTCTCCACCCGGGAAGAGGTCTGTGTGGACGTTGGCGTACACCACGTCGCCACGGATGCCCTGGATGATCTCAAACAGCTCGCCCGGGGCGATGCCCTGGGTGTTGCCAATGACGTCGGCGGCGTGGATGACGCCGCTGATGGTGCCGCCGCCCGTGGGGCAGGCCTGGGTGCCGGCGGGGCCGTTGCCCAGGTTCGAGCAGAGGAAGATCATGATGGCGCCGTTGACCGAGGTCTGCCCGAAGTGGAGGTGCGACTGGGTGACCTTCCCCTGCAGGTTGGAGAAGCGAAGCTGGTAGTTGATCTCGGTGCCCGCCGCGTTGATCGTGGCGACGAAATCGCCGCTGCCCGGCGTCGACAGCGCCGGCACCTCCTCATACGACCGCAGATGGGCGGTCGCGGTGCCCCGTACGTTCGGGGAGGCCGCCCCTTGCAGCTCTTGGGCCTGGAGAGCCCCCGCGAGCGCCAGCGACGACAGTACGACGAGGAGCATCGGAACTTTCACCTTCTGCATTACCCACCTCCTGAGTAGTTTGCCGTTGAAAGCCGTTTGAAAAGACCTGAAGCAAATACATCATACGCTGGTTCCGTCCTCCTGAACCACCTTGGAGGTTAGTCCCTCCAGGGCCCTGCCAGGTTCAACGGCAGGGCGAGCTCAAGCCAAATGGCCCCTTGGCAAGGCTCCTGCTTACCCGGTGCCGGCAGAGGTCGCGGGTCACAGAGAAGGCACAGCCTGAAGGAGGAGAACTGACCGAGCACAGACAAGACGCGAAGCCCCCAGCCTGGACCTGGCTGAAGCGCCTCCTCGTCGCCCTCGTCGCCCTGGCCGCGCTGTACCTGCTGGCGGCCAACCTCTTCCTGAACACGCCGCTTGGACCCCGGGTGGTCAACCGCCGGCCGGAGCGGTTCCGGGCTTCCTGGTCCTCGGCCTGGAGCCTGTGGCCGGGCGACGTGCGGGTACGGGGGCTCGTGCTCCGCGGGTGGACCCGGAACGACGCGGCCTGGACGGTGACGGTGGAACGGGGCCGCGGCTGGATCGACGTGCCGGCTCTCCTCGGGCGACGCTTCGTGGTCTCCGGTTTCCACGGCGAAGGTGTGCGCTCCTCGGTGTCGCACGGAGAGGGAAAGGGCGCCCCGCCGGAGCCGGAGAAGCCGAACGAGAGACCCCGGCCGCCGTGGGGGCTCCGGCTCGACGGCATCGAGCTGGCGGGAGTCCGCGAGGTGGGCTACAACGACTTCCGTCTCACCGGCGACGGGCGGGGCCGGGTTGCGGGGAGTTTCTCCTTTGTGTTCGGGGAGGCGTTCCGCATGGACGGCTCCCGGCTGGTCATGCCGGCCAGCCGGCTGTGGATGGGCAAAGAGGCCCTCGCCCAGGATCTCGACGTCGACGCGACGGTGAGCTTCTCCCCCTTCGTGCCGCACGAGCATCCAGGGCTGGGGGGGTGGGACTTCCTCTCCGGTTCTCTCAAGGCCCACGGGCGGGTGCCGGGCCTGCTGTTCCTCGCCGAGACCGGACTGCAAGGCGCCGGGAAACCCGGCCGGCTCGTGGCCGGCCTGCAGGTGGACCGCGGGCGCCTGGTGCCGGGGAGCCGCGCCGAGCTCGTCGCCGGGGGGGCCGCGGGCTCTCCCTCCGCCTTCGCGCTCACCGCCGACGTCGCCGCCGGGCTCCGTCTCGGCCTCGAGGCCCAGGGGCTTCGAGCCGGGCGGATTCCGGGCCGCCCGCCGGTCTTCCAGTGCGCCGCCATCGCCGGCACCGTCCAGACCCCTGTGGTGCAGCTCCGCCGCCTCTTCGTCACCGCCCGAGAGCTGCGCACCGCCTCCAATCTCTCCGCCTCGCCGCCCCTGGCGGGTGACCTGCGCCTCGAAGGGGTGCGGCTCGACGCCCCCGGCTCCCGCGCCAATCTGCGGTTGGCGGTCGACCACGCCGCCGGCCGCATCGACCTCGCGGCCTTCGTGCGCCAAGAGGTCGACATCGAGGGCCTGCAGGCGGAGGGGATCTCCGCCCGGCTCGACCTCGCCGGGGCCAAGCCCGCCGCGTCAACGTCACCCGCTCCGTCCTGGGGCGTCCGCATCGCCGGCGCCCGGCTGGCCGGCATCCGGGAGATCGGCGTCGACCCGTTCCGTCTGACCGGCACTTCCCAGCTCGAAGCCACCTTCAGCTACGACCCCGCCGGGAACCTCGACGTCCAGCGGGCCGCGTTGACCCTGCCCGCCGGCGTCCTCCTCCTCGCCGGTCAGCCGGTTGCGCAGGGCCTCAGCGTGAAGGCCGAGGCCCGCGTCAGTCCCCTGGTCCTCGGCTCCTCGGACCTCGCCTTCCTGCGCCAGGTCTCCGGCTCGGCGGAGGTACGCGCCCGGATCTCCTCCCTGGGCTTCCTCGATCCCTTCCTGCGCAAGGTCCCCTGGCTCGGGCTCCAGGGCAAGGGGAACCTCGACGCGGCCGTCCGCCTCGCCGCCGGCCGGCTCGTGCCCGGCAGCCGCCTCGCCATCCGCGGCGCCCGGGTGGGGGCCACGCTGCTGGACAGCCTCGCCTCCGGTGCGGGCATGGTGACGGTGGCTGTCGATCCTCGAGGCCGGACGGCACTGCGCGTCGACCTCGACCGGTTCGGCTTCACCGACCGGTTGCAGCCCGGCCGGCCCGACTACATCCGGGGCCGCAATCTGCGGATGGCCGCCACCACCGCCACACCTCTCGATCTGGCGGGTGCCCTTCCCGACTTCGACGCGTCCCTCTCCCTGACCGGCGCCGAGGTGCCGGACCTGACGGTGTACGACGCTCTGCTGCCCGAAGGCGCCGGCTTCTACATCCTCGCCGGGACGGGACGGGTCGGGCTGCAGCTCGCGCTCTCCACCGCCACCGGCAGGACCCGGGGCACGGCCTCTCTGACCTCCGACACGGCACGAGTCGGCTTCCAGGACCTGGACATCCAGGGGCGCGTGGCCCTCCAGGCTCCCTTCTCCAGCCCGGACCTCCAGGGCCGCCACTTCGACCTCGACGGCGCCCGTCTGACGCTGGACCGGGTGTCGTACCGTCAGGCGGGCGACGCCGCCCCGAGCGCGCCTCCAGGCTGGTGGGCACGGGCGCGGCTCGGCGACGCCGCGGTAGTCTGGGGCCAGCCGCTCTCCCTGCGCGCCGCCGGCCAGGTGGAGATGCGGGACTCGGGGCCCCTGATCGCGCTGTTCGCCCAGCGCAGCCGGGTCGTCAAGTGGTTCGACCGCGTGCTGAGCGTCGAGGGCATCATCGCCCAGGGCGTGCTGCGCATCGACCGGGGCGTGGTAGCCATCGACTCCTTCCAGGCGACCGGCGGCAACCTCACGGTCCGCTCCCGGATGAGCTTCTCCAAGGATCGCAAGCAGGGCGACCTGCTCGTCCGTTACGGCCTCCTTTCGGCCGGCGTCGAGCTGCTCGACGGTAAACGGAGCTTCAAGCTGATCCGCCCGCAGGAGTGGTTCGAGCGGCGCGCCGGCATTCGGCCTTAAACTATCTCCCGCGCTCCAACGTAAGAAGATCTCGAACGGATTCGAGGAGGCAAGCGGTGCGCGACTTCGCCAAGGATCTCCGGACCATCGTGCGGTCGCTCGCCCGCCAGCCCGAGCTGCCCCTGGTCGTGGTGCTGACGCTGGCCCTGGGCATCGGCGCCGCCACGGCCCTCTTCGCCTATCTCGCATTCATCCTCTGGCCCACCATCGATGCCCCGGGGGCGGAGCGCATCGTCTGGCTCTACACCGGCAGCGCTGACGAGCTCAGGGCCCCGACCTCCTACCCGGAATACCTCGACCTTCAGCGCCAGCAGAGCGCCGTCACCGACCTCGCGGCCTTCTCCGCCATGGGGACCACCGTGGGCCATGGCGGCGCCACGCTCTTCGCCTGGGGGCAACTGGTCAGCGGCAACTACTTCTCCCTCTTCGGCGCCCGGCCCGCCGTGGGACGCCTGTTCCAGACCGGCGACGACCGGGCGGGCGCCGAGCCCGTGGCCGTGGTCAGCTTTCCCTTTTGGAAAGGGGCCCTGGGCGGAGACCCTGCTGTCGTGGGCCGGCCGCTACGGATCAACGGCCGTTCCCTCCTCCTGGTCGGCGTCGCGCCCGACGGGTTCCCGAGCTTCGGCATCTCCGCCTCCATCTTCGTGCCGGCCGTCCAGTCCGATTGGGTGACCGGTCTGGCGCGGCTCGAAAGCCGGAAGAGCCGCTGGCTGAGCCTGGTGGGGCGTCTCGCCCCTGCCATCAACCTGCGACAGGCCCGCACGACGCTGGGGATCACCGCCCACGGCCTCGACCAGACCGCTCCCCTGCCAGACGGCAAGCGCGTCTTCTCGGTCGTGCCGATGACCAGCTACGATCCGAATCCACAGACCGACCGCTATCTCTCCGCCGCCCGCATTCTCCTGGCGGCGGCGGTGCTGTTCCTCCTCCTCGCCTGCGCCAACGTCGCCAACCTCCTGCTGGCGCGGTCCACGGCGCGACGGCGGGAGTGGGGCATCCGGGCGGCGCTCGGCGCCTCCCGCCGGCGGCTGATCGCCGGGGCCTTCACCGAGAGCCTCGTCCTCTGTCTGGCGGCCGGCACCGCCGGACTGGGGATCGCGGTGGCACTGTCGCATCGCATCGAGACCTATCTCCAGACCGCCGTCGGGGGGCTCGGCAATCTCTCGTCAGGGACCACCCTGCTGCGGCTCGACGCCCGGGCCTACGGCTTCGCCCTGCTCGTCGCCTGCCTCTGCGGCCTGCTCTGCGGCCTCGCGCCCATGCTGCACGCCCTGCGCGGCGACCTCCTGGGGCCGGTGAAGGCCGACTCCGGCGGCACGGCGTCCCAGGCCGGCGGGCTCACCCTGCGCCGGCTGCTGGTCGTCGTCCAGGTGGGGCTCTCGGCGCTGCTGCTCCTCGGCGGCAGCCTCCTCGTCCGCAGCCTGCGCAACGCCGAGCGCACCGACCCCGGCTTCGATCCCAAGGGGCTCCTCTACGCCACGATGTACGTACCCCGGAGCGCCGGCTCGGACGGTGTGAGCGCCACGGTCTACCCGCGCATCCAGGAGCTGGCGTCGCGGCTGCCGGGAGTGCGCGGCGCCACCCTCGTCCTGATGCCGCCTCTCGCCGGCTGGTCCCGCGGCAGCCGGTTCGCGAGCCACGAGCATCCCGACAAGTGGCAGCAGGCCGCCTTCAACATCGTGGCTCCCGGTTACTTCGAGTCGCTGGGAACCCCCATCGTCCAGGGCCGGGCGCTGGACACCCGGGACCGCAAGGACACCTCCCCGGCCGTGGTCGTCAACCAGACGCTGGCCAAAACGCTGTGGGGCGATGCCGACCCGATCGGCCGCTGGGTCATCAGCGGCGAGCCGCCGCGCACCGGCGAGCTGGGGCCGGACTTCCAGGTGGTGGGCGTGGTCAAGGATGCGCGCATGGTGTCGGCCGTCGACGCGCCGGAGCCCACGCTCTACTACGCCTACGACCAGCACAAGCACTCGCGGATGACGCTGGTGGTGAGGGCGGCCGTGCCGCCCTCCACGCTGCTGCCGTCCCTGCGGGCGGCGGCCCGCTCGGCCCACCCGGACCTCGCCTTCGTGGACGTGACGACCTCCGACGAGCAGATGCTGCGCAGCCTCGCCCCGCAGCGGATGTACGCCGAGGTCGCCGGCCTGCTCGGGCTGCTGGGCCTGGGTGTCGCGGTGATCGGCCTCTTCGGCCTGCTCAGCTACTCGGTGAGCCTGCGGGTGCGCGAGTTCGGCATCCGCATGGCGATCGGCGCCCATCCGGACGACGTTCTGCGGCTGGTGCTGCGGCAGGGTTTGGGTCTGGTGGCGGCCGGCGTGGCGCTGGGGATGCTGGGCGCGCTGGGCCTGGCGCGCCTGCTCCAGGGCCTCCTCGTGGGCGTCGAAGCCAACGATCCATTCACCTTCGCGATCGTCTCGTCGATCCTCACCTTCGTCGCGCTCGTCGCCTGTTACCTGCCGGCGCAGCGCGCCTCACAGCTCGATCCGCTGGCGGCGTTGCGGCAGACGTAAGAAGCAGGGACTTCAGGTTTTTCGTCCCTGGAGTCCCTGCCGTCCCTGTTGTCCCTGCTTCACCTTCTCTGCCGCGGGGTCCGCCGAAACTTGTTTTCCGGCTGGAAGGCTTCCAACACGGCTCCCACGACGCCGGTAAGGATCGGCGTGACCAGCAACAGCCCCACGATCGTCTGAATCGGGGCGCCAAGGACGAGCGCCGCGATCAGACCGCAGGCCAGCCCTGCGGCGCCGAACAGCGTCCAGCGAATGCGAATCGCGCTCTGATTGGGACTATCGTGGATCGCCATCCAGCCACCTCCTTCATCCTTTTAGACGGAGCAGGAGGCGATTTGTTGCAGCTTCACTCTCTCGCTCGAGCCCGCCAATCCTCCGCCAGGATGGCCCATCGCTCATGGTCGCGCCAGCGACCGCCGATCTTGAGGTAGCGCCGGGAGAGGCCCTCTCGCGTGAAGCCGAGCCGCGCCACCAGGGCCAGCGAAGGGCGGTTCTCCGGCTGGATGTTGGCCTCCAGACTGCCGCAGCGTTCCAGGTACCTGGCAAACCCATCCGGTGTGACCGGGGGAGAGGTCAGGCCGCGGTAGAAGTCCCGGCTGGCACGGTTGAGCGCGATCAGCTCCGGGCCGTCGCTCTCCTGCGGAAAGACGAGCCGGACGCGGGGGCCCTGGCGCGTGGGGGCGGTCACGAAACCGGCTCTGCGGATCGAACCTGCCGCAGCTCCTCTCCCGCCCGGGCCAGCCGCTCGGCGGCGCGGTCCGCCTTCTCCCGCGCCTTGGCCGCGGCCTGCTCGGCGCGCTCGGCCGTCCGGCGCGCCTCAGCCGCTTCCGACTCCAGACGCTCGGCCTCCTCGCGCAACGGGTCCGCCTCGGAGCGGGCGTGCTCGACCTTCTCCTCCGCCACGGCGATCCGCCGCCGGTGGAGCTCCGCCTCCTTCTCCCGGCGCGCCTGCTCGGCGGCCTCGCGGCGCCGCGCCTCCTCGGCCTCCCGCGCCTTCTCGCGGGCCTCGTCGCGGCGGGGCGGCCGCGGCATGGGGAGCACCTTCTTCTTGCGCGGAGCCGGCGCCCGCTCCTCCTCCTTCTCTTTCGCCTTCGCCTTTTTCTCTTCACGCCGCGGCTCCGGCGGCGGGCGGCGGCTCGCCAGGTCCACGACGGGCGAGCCGGCGAGCTGCAGCCCGGCCAGCACCTCGAACCCAGGCGGATCGAGGTCGCGGTCCAGCCAGCCGCGGGAGACCTGCTCGGCGGCGGCGGGGCTGAAGGCGATGGCCTGGAGGTTGGCCGCGATGCGCTCGACCAGATCGCGGCTCGGCGGACGCCCCCGCTCGGCGAGGATCTGGGCGGCGTCCCAGCGCAGCTCGTCCGCCAGGCCGCGGGCGAGCCGGATGGCCTCCCGCAGCGACTCGGCCCCGCGGCCCGCGACCGCTTCCCGCTGCGCGGCCCGCGCCCGCTTGCCGGCCGCGATCAGGGCGTCCATCTTCTGCTCCTGACGCTCGAACAGCGCGTTCACCGCCCAGGCGGACGGCGTCGGCTTGGGGAGCGCCTTGACCTCGGCCGCGTCGTCCTTCCGCTTGTCCTTCCCCAAGCGCGACGCGAGGGCGTTGCGGACCGCCGTGAACTCCTCGGGAGGGAGACGGTAGAGGTCGCGGATCTCGGCGTTGAGCCCGGTCTTGGACGCCATTTCTGGAGATCGTACAACAGGCTTCCTACGCCGCCGAAGCCCTCACCGCCAAAACCGGCCGGGAATCCCGGGCGACGGGTCTACAATCGACATCCAGTGAAATTCCTCAGCCTCCTCCTGCTCCTGGTCCTCGTCCCGCCGGCGCACGCTGCCGATCCCGTCATCGCCGCGGCCGGGGACATCTCCTGCGACCCCGCGGACGCATTCTTCAACGGCGGCCGGGGCACGGCCACGGCGTGCCGCATGGAGGCCACGTCCGACCTCGCCCTGGCCGGCGGCTATGACGCCGTGCTGCTGCTGGGAGACAATCAATATTTCGACGGCTCGCTCGCCAAGTACCGCACCATCTTCGGCCCCACCTGGGGGCGTCTCGGCCCCCTCCTGCGGCCGGCGCCCGGCAACCACGAATACGAGACGCCCGGCGCCGCCGGCTACTTCGACTACTTCGGAGCGGCGGCCGGTGATCGCTCCCAGGGGTGGTACAGCTACGACCTGGGGACCTGGCACGTGGTGGTGCTCAACTCCAACTGTACGGATATCGGCGGCTGCGGCCCGGGATCGCCCCAGCTTCGCTGGCTGGCGGCGGACCTCGCCGCTCACCCCCGGGCCTGCACGCTGGCCTACTGGCATCACCCCCGCTTCTCGTCGGGCCAGCACGGCGACGACGCCACCTACGACGCCTTCTGGCGCACGCTCTACGCGGCCGGCGCCGACCTCGTCCTCGTGGGGCACGACCATGACTACGAGCGCTTCGCGCCTCAGGACCCCGACGGCCGGCCCGATCCGGCGCATGGCATCCGCGAGATCGTGGCGGGCACCGGCGGCCGGGAGGTGCGCCCCTTCGCCACCCTGCGCGCCAACAGCGAGGCGCGCAACGCGCAGGACCTGGGAATCCTGAAGCTGCGGCTGCGCACCGACGGCTACGACTGGCAGTTCCTCCCCGTGCCGGGAGGCACCTTCTCAGACGCGGGGAGCGGCGGCTGCCACAACGCTCCGGACACGACGAAGATCCTCCTCCGCCAGGGCCGCTTCCAAGCCGAGGTGACCTGGCGCGACCCCGCCGGCAACACTGGCGCGGGCCGGGCCGCGGCTCCGGCGGCGGACGGCTCCGGCCTCTTCTGGTTCTTCAGCCCGGACAACTGGGAGCTGCTGATCAAGGTGATCGACGGCTGCGCCCTGAACGGCCGCTACTGGGTCTTCGCCGCCGGCACCACGGACGTGGAGTACACCTTGACGGTGACCGACACCCTCACGGGCCGCACGGCCCGCTACGAGAATCCCCTGGGCCGGCGCTCGCCGGCGTTCACGGACACTGAGGCCTTCGCGACCTGCCCGTAGGGCGAGGTGGTAAAATAGCGGCGAGCAAGGATATGAAAAAATACGCACCGCTCGTCCTGGCCGCCATCACGGTGCGCTGGTCGTGAACGGCCCCATCATCACGCTCCCCTTCTGGGTGACCCTCGTCCGCCTCTCGGTGGCCACGTTCGTCGGCTGCCTCATCGGCCTCGACCGGGAGCTGTGCGGCAAGCCCGCAGGCATGCGCACCCACGGTCTCGTCGCCCTGGGCGCCTCCCTCATCACCGTGGCAAGCCTCGACCTCGCCGGCGCAGAATCCGCGGCCGTGCTCCGCACCGTGCAGGGCATCATGGCGGGCATCGGCTTCCTGGGCGGCGGCGTGATCATACGCGACGAGTCCCACCAGAGCGTCCACGGCCTCACCACTGCCGCCTCTATCTGGGTGGTGGCCGCCCTGGGGATCGCCTGCGGCGCCGGCCAATGGGCGACCTCCATGATCGCCGTCGCCATCACCCTCGGCCTCCTGGTCCTCGGCGAGAAACTGGAGAAGAAGCTGAAATTGAAGCGCGATCCGACAGTAACCCATACGAGCTCGACCCAGCCGCCGACGCCGCGGGTGTGAACGCCAACGCCGGCACCACCCAGAGCGTCGCCAGCACGCACACCCCGAGGCTCAAAGACAGCAGTCCGCCGAGGCGATGGTTCGCCGGCACCTGGGAGAGGAGGAGCACGGCGAAGCCCAGGATGCTGCTCGCCGAGTCGATGAGGATGGCGGGGCCCGTGGCCTCCAGGGCGTTGGCCAGGGCTGTCTCATCCCCCAGGCCGTCCCGCCACAGGCGCTCTGCACACGCCAGGAGGTGAATGGCGTAGTCGACGCCCACTCCCAGCGTCATGCCCGCGAACATGGAGGTGGCAACTCCCAGGGGGATGCCCAGCCAGCCCATGGCGGCAAAGTCGAGGAGCACCGCGAACGCCGCCGGCACGACGCACAGCCAGCCGTGCCGGCCTGAGCGGGCGAGCCACGCGGTCACGGCGAAGATCCCCACGAGCGACAGGGCCAGGGATTCCACCTGCGTGGCCACCACCGCGCCGATCAGGGACTGGCTCACGGCCACGTCGCCCGCGAATCCCAGGCGCACGCCGGCCGGTGCGAGACGCCGCCGCTCCCAGGCCCGGAGGTCGGCCATCAGCCGGCCGGTGTCGGCGAAGTTCGAGCCCCGCAGGAAGACCGTCACCAGCCCGCGGGCGTGGCCGGCGTCCACGGCCCTGCGCAGGCGCTCGGGGCCCAGCGCCAGCTCGGCGTTGTGCCAGAGGATGCTCGCCGCCTCAGGCGACTCCGGCAGCCGCCGCGAACCGGGGTCGTCCGGACTCGTCAGAAAGGCGGCCGTCTCCAGGAACCGCGCCGGCCCCAGCACGTCCCCCACCCCGGGCCGCCCGGCCAGGAAATGCTCCAGGTCCCGCACCCGGTCCAGCACCGCCGGGACTGCCAGAGGCTCGCGCCGCAGCGCCCAGCCGACACGGTCCCCCGGACGCGGCGTCAGCCAGAACCGGGGCGATCCCCCCCTGAGCGGCCAGCCCAGGACGATCCGGTCCCCCTCCGTTCGGGCCGTCTCCACCCAGGAGGACCATTGCCGGGACGGGAGACCTGTCCCCCGAGGTCCGTCGAGCTCGAGGAAGCTCCCCGGAGACTTGCGAACAGGGATCCCGGTGGAAGCCGGCAACGCCAAGGTCCGGTCCCCCACCGCGGCGCCCGTCACCTCGCCGGACTGGCGCAGCGGCTCCGTTTCCACCACCACCTGGAGGACGTGGGCGCCGGCGAAGTCGCGGTCGAACCGCCGCATGGCGCGGGCGAAGCCGCTCCCCGGCGCGAAGCCGTCCACCCAACTGTCCTGCACGGCCACCCGCCGCACGCCGTCGAGAGCCAGCAGCGCCACGGCGCCGGCCACGGCCAGCACGGCCCGGCGATGGCGGACGGCGAAGCGGGCGATCCGGCTGAAAATTCCGCCTGTCACGGGCTTTACTACCACCTGACTCCGAGAAATCCACCTGGGCGGCACCAGGGCCAGCACGGCTGGCGTGGCGGCGAGCGATCCCAGCAGACAGAGGAGAACGCCCGCCGCCGCCGCGAGGCCGAACACCCGCACCGGGCCGATGGGCGAGAGGGAGAACGACAGGAACCCCACCGCCGTGGTGGCCGCCGCCTGCAGCACGGGCGCCTCCATCTCGTCCACGGCCGCAGCGGCCAGCTCGCGGCTCGCCGCCCCCGGCCGCTCGACGTGGAGCGCGCCGTAGCGGCGGAAGAGATGGACCTCGCTCGCCGTCCCCACCGCGAGGAGAAGGATGGGGAGCACGGCCGTCGTCAGGTAGACCGGCACGCCGAGCCAGCCCATTAGGCCGAACACCAGGACCAGGCAGATTCCGACCTTCGCCAGCGGCAGCACGGCCGCGGCAGGCCGCCGGAAGCCGATCAGGAAGACCAGTCCCATCATCGCCAGCGAGGCCGGCACCAGCCCGATCCGACGGCCGGAGCCCTCCGCCTCCGCTCTCAGCCAGGAGGCCGGGAGGCCCAGGTCGGCCAGGATATGGCTCCCCAGCAGCGCCTCGGCCACCGGCGCCCCCAGCACCTCGACGCGGTCACCGTCCCCGGCGTGGGCTGCCGCCGCGGCGCGCACTTGGCCGTGGAGGGCCTGCCGGTCCGCGCCCGGTGGCACGCCCATCACTACGGCGGCGGCCCGGCCTCCCGTACCCACCAGGACGCCGTCGTAGACGCCGATCCGCGCCAGGTCCGAGCGCAGCTCGGCCAGCGCCGCGGGCGTCGTGGGCAGGGGATCGAGGAAGGTGCGCCGCTGGAGTGTCCCGGCTCGAAAGCGGAATCCCTGCTCGGTGGCGAGGCTGGTGACGCCCGCCGGCCCGATCCCCGGGAGCCGCGCCAGCGCCGCCGTCAGGTCCCGCACCCGGCGCAGGGTCTCGGGATTGAAGATCCCTCCCGGGCGCTCCGCACGCACCACCACCACCATTGGATCGCGAACGTCGAACCGCCGGCGCACCTCGCGGTCGTAGACCACCGCCGCCGCCCGCGGCGGGACGAGCGCAGCCCCGTCCGTGCGCAGTTCCAGGCGGGCGAGGCCCGGCGCCGCCGCGGCCGTGAGCAGGGCTACGGCGGCCAGGGTCCGGCCGGGATGCCGCAGGGCGGCTCGGGACAGGGAGTTCACGCGCGGGGATCTCTCACATCAGGGCCGGGCGGCAATCACCATCGCCACCCGGCCGAGCCTGCCGGTAGGAATGCCTACTGCTGGGCCTTCATCACCACGGTGCCTTGGGTGGCACCGCTGCGGCCAGCGAGCTTGCCTCCCGAAGCGCCGACGAACTTGATGACGTAGCCGACGTTGAAAGAGCTGTCGACGTTGAAGGTGCCGTTGGACTGGCGGGTCAGCGTCGTCGAACCGGGGCTCGAGAAGCCGTTGGCCGTGCCGCCCACGACCTGGAAGGAGTCGAAGTCGGGATCGCCGGTGATCGCGCCCTGGATGAGCCGCATGTCGGTGTTGAAAGTCTGCACCGCAGCGCCGGCCTTGCGCGGCGCGGTGGCCACCTGGACGTTCAGGGGAACTGTCACCGTGCGGTTCCAGCCGCTCAGCACGCCGGTGCCGCTTAGCTGGAACACCGCCGTCGAGGTGAAGTTTTCCACCTCGCCGCCCAGCGGGCCGCCGGGCACGATGCAGGGACCGGTGCTCGTCGACTGGCGGCAGATGAAGTCTCTGTGGATCGGCGCCAGGATGATGGTCGTGCCCGGCGGCAGGCCGTTGATGATCATGTGGACCTGACTGGGGCTGAGATACTGGCAGCCCGCGGGGGGGAGAGTCACCGTGCCCATGCCATTGTTCGGCACGTTGCAAGGCGGCTGGGCATAGACCGCTCCGGTGGCGAGCGCCAGGCCGACGGCCACCAACGCCACACCGGTCAAGATCCTCTGCGTCTTCCTCATGCGATTTCCTCCTAGAGTCCCTGGCCCGGAGGCCAGGACAGATTTCGGGGGGCGGGCCGCGATCCAGTACGCGGCCATTGACCGCCCTTTATTTCTAGGGTGCTGCCAATGCTAAATCGCGAGCCTTGCCGGGAGGGTCGAATCGGCGGCGCGAGGGCTTTGGTAGACTCCCCCGCCATGGAATTCCAGAGCACCGAACGCTACTACCTCGACCCCGAGCTGGGGGCCATCGTCAACATGGCCATCGCCATGGAGAAGCCCCTGCTGCTGACCGGCGAGGCCGGCACGGGCAAAACGCAGCTCGCCTTCGAGATCAGCCGCTCGCTCGGCATGGACCTCGAGGCGCTGCGCTGCAAGTCCACCATCAAGGGCGAGGAGGCCTGCTACGTCCAGGACACGGTGCTGCGCCTGAACGACGCCCGCTTCGGCACCTCGGGCACGGGCCGCGACGTCAACAACTTCTTCGACTACGTGATCTGGGGTCCCATTGGCCGCGCCTTCCGCAGCGACAAGCGGGTGGTGCTGCTGTTCGACGAGATCGACAAGACCGAGTCGGACGTCCAGGACAACCTCCTCGACGTGCTGGAGGACTGCGAGTTCACCATCCGCGAAGTCAACCGGGTCATCGGGGCGAAGAAGCGGCCGGTGATCGTCATCACGTCGAATGCCAAGCGCGAGCTCTCGGACCCCTTCCTGCGGCGCTGCTACTGCCACCACATCGCCTTCCCCAGTCCGGAGCAGATGCGGGAGATCGTCAACCTCCACTTCCCGGATCTCGACCGCGGCCTGCTGGATGCGGCGCTGGGCATCTTCTACGAGCTGCGGGGAAGGGGCTACGAGAAGCCGCCCGCGACCTCGGAGCTGCTCAACTGGCTCGGCGCCCTGAAGCACGCCCGGGTCACACCGGACCGGCTCAACGTCCCCTTCGTCGGCACCCTCCTCAAGCGGACGGAGGACATCCTCTCCTACCGCAGCGGCGGCAAGCGGACGCGGGTGAACTGACCGGAAAATCGGAGCGGGCCGTGTTCCTCGATGACTTCATCCTGAGGCTGCGTGATTACGGCGTCCCGGTCTCGCTGACCGACACCATCGACTTCTACCAAGGGCTGGAGCGGGGCCTCGCGCCCGACCTCGACTCCCTCTTCCTCTTCGCCCGCCTCGCCTTCGTCCGCCGGGTGGAGCACGTGGACGCCTACGAGCGGGCCTTCGCCTTCCACTTCTACGGGCTCGACCTGCCGCGGGTGGCGCAAGGGGACCCGGAGCTGTTCAACACGCCGCAGTTCCGGGACTGGCTCAGGGAGGCCATCCGCAAGGGCGAGCTGCCGCCGCACGCGCTGTGGACCTTCCCGCCGGACGAGCTGATGAAGCGCTTCTGGGAGACGATGCGCCAGCAGACCGAGGCCCACCACGGCGGCAGCCGCTGGATCGGCACGGGCGGCAACTCGCCGTTCGGCCACTCGGGGAACGCGAGCGGCGGCGTGAGGGTGATGGGCGAAGGCGGCAAGCGGTCGGCGTTGAAAGTGATCGGCGAGCGGCGCTACATCGACTACTCGGACGACCAAGCCTTAAGCCACGCCAACCTCTCCCAGGCCCTGGCCTCCCTGAAGAGTCTGAAGCCGGCGGGGCCGCGCGACCAGCTCGACCTCGACGCCACCATCTACGAAAGCGCGCGCAACGGCGGCGAGATCGACCTCGTCTTCCGCCGCGACCTCATGGACCGAATCGAAGTGGTGCTGCTGATCGACAACGGCGGCACCTCGATGCTCCCTCACGTGGCCCTGACCCGGCTCCTCTTCGCCAAGGTGCGGGACCGTTTCAAGCGCCGCGACACCTACTTCTTCCACAACACGATCTACGGCACGGTCTACAAGGACGCGCAGCGACGCATCCCGCTACCGGTCGAGAAGCTCCTCCAGCGCTCGCCGGAGACGCGGCTGTTGATCCTGGGCGACGCCTCCATGGCCCCCGAGGAGTTGCTCTACCCCGGCGGCGCCATCACCTGGGGCACGAACGACGCCGAGCCCAGCCTGCGCTGGCTCGAGCGGCTCCGCGACCGCTTCCGCCACTCCGTCTGGCTCAATCCCATCCCGAAGGAGAACTGGCCCGAGGCCTACGGACGGACCACTCTGAAACGGATCGGCGAGGTCTTCCGCATGGAGGACCTCACCCTGGGCGGGATCAAGCGGGCGGTGGAGTGGTTGAACCGGAAGTAGGAGGGTGTCTGAAAAGCTGGTGGTTCAGGCCCGAAGGGCCGTCCTCCCTCAGCCTGGGGCGCAGCCCCAGGAACACGGAATCCAAATACCCCGGCAGCCCCGAAGGGGCGTGATCCGGCCTTTATTTCGCCCCGTCAGGGCTTCTTGGATTGAGGGATCTTCGGCTGCGCCCCAGGCTGAGGGAGGACGGCCCTTCAGGCCTGAATACTTTCCAGACACCCTCTGAGGCTCATCTCCACGTCTGCCTGCTTGACGAGCAGAAGCATACGAAATAGACTTTTCTCATGCGTACGACCCTGGACATCCCCGAGGATCTGATGGACGAGGCGAGGAACCTTCTGGGATTCAAGTCGAAGACTGACACTGTCGTTCTCTCGCTCCGGGAGCTGATCCGCCGAAGGCGGATCGAGGAGCTCAAATCCATGCTGGGCAAGGTCAAGCTTGAAATCGACATCCCAGCGTCTCGGCGGCGGCCGCACCGGTCCGGGAGAAGTGTCTTCTCGATACATCTGTCTGTGAGGCGCTGGCGAAGCCCCCACTGAGATAGATAATAGACTGAGCCGATATCTCTGAGTGGCGAATCATTCGCCAGGATAGAATCCTGTGGCCAATCAATAGTGAAGGAGAATTTTCATGGAGCATCTTGAATTTGAGCCTGTAGGGCAAACGGCTGCCGCATTGGCAGCAGTTAGTTTTTCTATCAAGGCTTTTGAATATCTAAATGCCACCCTGAAACATAGCCCAGCTAGCTCAGGTAGTTCAGATGAAAGTTATCGCACCATTGCGATATGGGTTATCGTCTTGCCCTTGGCAGTGGCCGTGCACAGACTTACTGATTTCTTACTACTAAAAGCCCCTCTTCGCTTCGGACCGCTTCGCAGGCTAGTGTCACGCACTGCGAGCATCGAAGGATACTGGTTTCAGGGAGTGCATTCCGAAGAACCATACAGCATAGTATGTATCGAGTATGTTACGAATGACAATTCTTATCGATATCATGGTATAAATTTTAAACCAGATCTCACCCGGAATGCCTACTTCAGTAGTTTTGGTGCATCCGTCAGCAAGGTTGGCTCCGGCATGACTTTTCATTTTGCGGGAGTCGTCCACGAGTGGTCTGGAGAAAAAAGAGAAATTGGTTCCGAGACTGCTGAGGGCTATGGGAGGATAAATTTCTTCACCGACAACGGACGACATTTTATTCGCGGAAGTGGTGAATTTTTCGAAAAAAAGCCTGAGGCGAATTGGCGCACCTTTGAGATGTACAAGATACCCCGTAAGATCGTGACGGAACGTCTTGGCAAGCATCATGCTGTGGATGATCAAGATTATGAACTGCTGCTAACATGGGCGACTATCCAACGACGCAAGAAGAGGAACGCGCTGGTACACCTGATGGACATAGAACGCTTGGCTATGCAATACGAAGGGGAGAGAAGCTTGCTTTTGAGAAGCCGTGATTCGAAAGAAATAGAAAAAATTGAAGGCCTTGAGCGCTCGCGAGTAATATCTATAGTTGGTGATTTTGGGCAATATCTGAGGGCGGCTTCTAACCTTAACCCCAGAGAGCACGGTAGTCGAGGTATAATTTTTAGGTCTAATGGGAAGCCGATTGCCGATCCTGAAATTGAAGACGCGGAATTGGAGCTAGGAACGAGGTTGCCGGAAAGTTATAAGATCTTTCTGCGCACACTCGGTCCGGGGGATTGGTGTGAGGATACGAGAATTCTTCATCCTTCCAAGCTGACGGCTCTCGATGATACTCGCGGAGAGCTGGCTGGCTTCGTCTGCCTAGCTAAAAGCGCCCACAACGATATTGGGTTCAAAGCCAAGGCACCCGAGGTAAAAGAAGAACCCCCGATCTATTCATGGACCCAAGGCTCTCTTGTTTATCATAAAGTAGCAGATTCTTTTGAATTGTGGATTCGCGCCCACGTCGCAACGACACTCTCTGCAGAGGAGGATCATACGGAGGATGCCGTTTACGAAAGGTGGAAAGAACTCAATGCTATGCCCAAGAGAAAGACTCCTGCTGTAACGAGGCGACGTTTTTGGTGGCAATTCTGGAGATGAGACATAGTGAGTATCGGGCTTTTCTGGGCGCCGAGCCCCGCCTCGATCATCCCGTGGCGAACAGACGTTCAATATCAGATTCCAGATTTGACCGGTCTCTCGGTCCTGCCTCGTGCCGTTTGGCGGATCGATTGCAAATCCGGCCGATTTCCGCTACAAGAATCCCCCGCCGGCGTCTCTAAATTGACGCTTCGTGGATTCTATAGTGACATAGGCACTATGTGCTTTCTGCGCTTTGTTTCAGATTCAGCAACTGCCGCCGCATCATCACGAGATCTCCCGGCTGCAGCACAGAGCGCATCAGCCATCCCTTGAATCCTCGGGGATAGCCGATCAGGTCGAAAATGGTCATCACCGTCTGGCCGATCTTCAGGTTCTCCAGCCCCGGTATGAGCTGCCGCGGGCTCTGCTGGCCGCGGTTGTCGATCCAGTCGTAGCTGTACGGCGCGGCACGGAGCTGGCAGAGCCAGCGGAAGACGACGGCGGACGGGGTGTGGACGGTCACGCCCCGATGGTAGTCGGCGTCGAAGTCGCCGGGGACTTGATCGCAGGGGAAGGCGATCGCCGTCTCGGCGGGCTCGACGCCCCAGGTTTCTCCAATCATTCTCCGATCACGCTCCCACCACGGCCTTCACCACGTCGGCCGGAGTGGCGTTGATGGTCGCTTCCAGCTCGCGGATCTGGTGCTCGCCATACCCCATGTCGGGGAGGATCTTGCGGGCGTTGGGGTACTTCTCGTAGGTGGCGCGGATGCTGCCCACGGCGTAGGGAGTGGCGTCGACGATCTCGGCAGACCCGGCGCGGGCATGGCCAAGCTCGGTCTCATCCCGATCTACCAGCCACGGTAAACGCAGAGAGGGGCGAGCTCTCTAGGAGGCCAGGGCACGGCCCGACGCCGAGCCCAGCCTGCGCTGGCTCGAGCGCCTCCGCGACCGCTTCCGCCACTCCGTCTGGCTCAATCCCACCCCGAAAGAGAACTGGCCAGAGGCCAACGGTAGGACCACGCTCAAAAGGATCGGCGAGGTCTTCTCCCAGCCCGCCCGCGCCACCCTCACGGCACCGTGGGGCAATAAGGCCGGCGCGACGTAATGCAGGTATCCTCACACAGGCTACCGGTTCCCCCCACCACATGATTCATCTGGCCGTCCTTCCCGAGGTCGAGCTGCCTCAGGGTTTCACGGCTCAGCGAGAGTCTCTGCACCTTCTTGATCTGCTTTTTCATACTGTTTCTCCATTTCCGCTCAGTGATTTGCTTCGAAACCCCGGGACTTAGGCAACTATAGACGATGAGAAGCCACCGGACAAGATCGCCAACCTGCCGATATCTCTACGGCCTTCCGTAGTGTCTCAAGCAGAGGTTCTGGGCGTCCAGAGACCCGATCCGACGGCTTGGAGGCCCGGCCGTCTTTCCAGCCTCGAGCCTTCTGAACGGTGAGGTGGTGACGCCCAGGGTCGGTGTGGAATCGGAGCGGTGTCTCCGCGGCGGGCATGGAGGACCGAGAGGAGAATCCGGCCGGCGGGGAGCAGGGGGCTCGCCGTTCCGTCCGCTGAAACCTTCCAGCACCGCCACCGTTCCTACCGACAGGTGTATGCTCTCTCATACGCTGCCAGAGGCCCCGACGCTCTTCGATGCACCCCAGCCCCACCCTGGAAACCCTGCGCAGAGCCGTGTTTTCCGAGAGATCCCCTCGCGCCTCCGGCGTCCCGGCTCCACCGGGCATCGCGTTTGCCCTGGAACCATCGGCGAAGCCACGCGCCATGACGGCTCGTACCGGTCGTTGGAGGATTCGCACGTGAGGACACGCATCGTCTGGGGCCTCGCCCTGTTCCTTCTGGCCACGCTCCCGGCCACCGCCCAGACGGCCCAGGAAGAGGCACCGTCGGAGCCGGCCCGTTTCCTGATCGAGACCGTCACCGTTGAAGGGCCGAAGGAGGCGGTGGCCAACATCGTCCGCGCGGAGACGCTGCTGCGGCGGGGGGAGTCGTACACCGAGGAGGAACTCCGGCAGGCCGTCTACCGGGTGCACCGCCTGCCGTTCGTGCTCGACGCCAGCTTCGCGTTGCGCAAGGGGAGCCGGCGCGGTGCGTACGAACTGGTGATCACGGTCCAGCCCGCCCGCTGGTTCTTCTTCGACCATTGGATCCGCGCCTTCGCCTTCGAGCACCCCATGGACTTGCAGGACGAGACCTTCCGCGGCCACCGGTCGAGCGTATGGATCGGCGGCGTGGCAGGGGCGCGGCTGTTCGTGGGGCGCTCGGGCGAGCTGTTCGGCGCCTTCGACTCCCGCGACGGCCTGCAGTTGGGCTTCACGCAGTACGACCTCTTCCACCGCGGTGTCCTGGCGAGCGCCGGAGTCTCGCGGGAGCTCTGCTGCGTCACCGAGGTGCTGCCCCTTGCCCTCGACCCGACGTTCTCGTCCTGGTCTTTCGACTCGTCGCGCAAGCTGTCGATCGGGACATCCGTCCCCCTGGGCGGCCGCCAATCCATCCAGATCTCGCTGAGCGACCGCCGCGGCCAGCCCGGCAGCCATCGCGGCGTGCTCGAAGATACGCCGGACAGGGTGCGCCAGCTCTTCGCCCCCTCGGGAGAGCTGGCGTATCAGCGGGCGGAGGCGAAGTGGGTGTTCGACACCAGCGACGATCCGCTGCTGCCCACGCGCGGCGTCAGCGTCTCGGCCGGCGTCGAGGCCGCCCGCTTCTCCAGCAGCGGCCTGCGCGAGCTCGCGTCCACTCCCCCCTTCGAGTTCCAGCGGATCCCCCCCTTCCACTCGGAACAGGTGATGGCCGCTCTCTCGGGGATCTGGCACCTCTCGATCTCGCCCCGCCAGACAGTCTCCTTGATGAGCAGGGTCTTCGGCGGGCCGTCCCGGCTGGAGAACCTGAGCCTGCGGAACCGGACCGTGGGCCAGACGAGCGTGAGCTCCTATGGTGGCTCGGTGGGGGTCCAGCACTCCGCGACCCTGCGGCGCACGCGGACCGCGCACAACTTCGCCGACCTGCGCCTGGAGACCGGTGCCGAGATCGGTTTCGAGAAGACCGCGCCCGACTTCGGTCCCAGCCCCCTCAAGCGCTTCTCGGCCCATACTGGTCTCGTCTTCCGCAACCCGTGGGGCCGGGTGCGGGCGACCCTCACCTATCTGAATTTTGGGAAGGTCGTGCCGTGAGGCCACGCCCCCTGCTGTGGGCGCTGCTGCTGTCTGCTCTGGTGGCGCGGCTCGGGGCCGCCCTCCAGCCCCCGCCGCCGGCCGTCGAGGTGGCGCGAGAGGGGCTGGTGCTCAGCCGGCTGTCTCCTATCCTGGCGGAGGAGGAGGTCAAGAAACAGCTCGGCACGGGCCTCACCACCAGCTTCCTGTTCGCGGTCAAGACACAGGGCGACGCCGGCCGGGCCAAGGGCGGCGCCCGCGTCGACGTGCGCTACGAGCTGTGGGACGAGATCTACATCGTGACGCGGATCGACGCCACCGGCCGGGTGGTACGGACGAACCTGCCGTCGTTCGAGAAGCTGGCCGAGTGGTGGCGGGACGCGCGCCTGGTGGCCCTGCGCCCGCCAGCGGCGGCCACGGTGCGCAGCGTCGAGGTGCGCCTGTCCGTGATCCCCTTCTCTCAAGCCGAGCAGCTCGACGCCCAACGCTGGTTCTCCCAGGCCCTCTCGGCGGAGAAATCGGGCAGCGCCGGAGCCGTCTCCGACGCCGTCCAGGACCAGCCCGAATCGTTCAGCCAGGTGCTGAACCTGCTGATGGCGACCTCCATCGGCCGGGCGCCGCTCCTGGAGATGCAGTGGAACCTCGCCATCGCTGGCGCCAAGGGAGAAGCGGGGAGGAAACGATGAACCTGCGCTCCGCCGCCGTCACCGTCTGCGGCATGCTCCTCGCCGCGGCCGCGGTGCTCTGGCTCTTCGAACGGGAGATCTCGGGCCCCTGGTTCCGGCTGGGACTGCAGCCGGAGATCACCACGGCTCTGGAGCGATCCATGGACGATCAGAAAAGACTGGCCCGCCTCGATCCACAGCGCCGGGACGAGTACCGGGCCCGCTTCGAGGCCACCCAGACGCTGCTCAATCACCTGCGCATCCTGGAGCACAACCGGCAACGGATCACCCGCCGCTGGGAGCTGATCGTGCTCGCGGCGGTGGGCGGCGTGCTGGCTGTGGCGGGCGGTGCGCACCTGCTGCGCCAGGGCCGGCTGGACGTCCGCCTGGAGCGGCTGCGGCTGGCCCTGGTGGCCCTCTCGGCCGGCGAGGAGGACCTCCAGATCGAGGACCGTGGCCGCGACACCCTGGGGCGGATCGCCGGCATGATCGAGGAGACCTCCCGCGCCATGGCCCGCGACCGCAAGCGGCTGGCCTATCTGAAGAACCTCTCCGTCTGGCAGGAGACGGCCCGCCGCCACGCCCATGAGATGCGCACGCCGTTGACCGCCGCCCGACTGGAGCTCGCCCGTCTCCAGCAGCTCCTGCCGGCCGAGCCGGCAGAAGTCCAGGAGGAGGCGCGGCAGGCCGCGGCGAGCGTCGGCGAGGAGCTGGAGCGGCTGGGGAAGTTCACCCAGCAGTTCACCTCCTTCGCCCGCCTCCCCCAGCCGCGGCCGGCGGTGCACGACCTGGGGCCCGTGGTCGAGGAGTTCGTGGCCACCTTCGCCGCCGCCTGGCCGAACCTGACGCTGTGCTACGAGCCGCCGGGGAGGCCCTTGCCCGCGGCGCTCGACCGCGACATGCTCCGCCAGGTGCTGGTGAACCTCTGCGACAACAGCGCGCTCGCCATCCGCGCCACCGGCGAGGAGCGGGGCGTGGTGACCTTGCGGCCGGGCGAGACGGCGACCGGCGTCGTCCTCGACGTGTCCGACAACGGTCCGGGCATCCCGCCGGAGATCCGCCCGCGGGTCTTTGAGCCCTACGTCACCACCCGCCGGGTGGGCGAGGGCATGGGCCTGGGGCTCGCCATCTCGAAAAAGATCCTGCTCGATCACGGCGGCGACCTGGAGGTGCTCGCCAGCTCCGGGGCGGGCACCACCTTCCGGCTCTCCGTCCCGCGGCCATCGCGGCCAGGAAAGGAGGAGGCGGCATGACGCGCCTGCTGATCGTCGAGGACGACGAGAAGATCCGCGGCAGCCTCCTCCTCCAACTCCGGGAGGAGGGCTATGCGCCCCAGGCCCTCGCCTCGGCCGAAGAGGCCCTGGGCCACCTCGGGGACAGCCGCGCCACCCTCCCCCACCTGCTGCTGCTCGACGTCCGGCTGCCCGGGATGAGCGGCGTCGACCTGGTGCGGCGCCTGGCCGCACTGCAGCGCATGCCGCCCACCATCATCATCTCGGGCGAGGCGTCGATCAGCGAGACCGTGGAGGCCCTGCGGCTCGGCGTCCACGACTTCATCGAGAAACCGTTCTCCCGTGAGCGGCTGCTCCGGTCGATCCGCAACGCCCTGGAGCACCACGCCCTGAAGCGGGAGGTGGCCACCCTCAAGGCCGACCTGGGAGGCGAGCCGCCCATCCTCGGCGCCTCGCCGGCCGTGGCCGCCCTGCGGCAGCTCATCGCGCGGGCCGCGGCCACCGACGCCCGGGTGCTCATCGTGGGCGAGAGCGGCACGGGCAAGGAGCTGGTGGCGAGCGCGCTGCACCGCGAGAGCTCCCGCAGCCAGCGGTCGTTCATCAAGATCAACTGCGCGGCCATCCCCCATCATCTCGTGGAGGACGAGCTCTTCGGCCACGCCAAGGGGGCTTTCACCGACGCCAAGGCAGCCAAGCCCGGCCTCTTCGAGGAGGCGGACGGCGGCACCCTGTTCCTCGACGAGATCGGGGACATGGACCTGACCATGCAGTCCCGCCTGCTGCGCGTGCTGGAGGACGGCCGGGTGCGGCGGGTGGGCGAGACCCGCGACCGGCAGGTGGACGTGCGGGTGCTGGCCGCCACCCACCGCAACCTGGAGGAGGAGGTGAAGGCCGGGCGCTTCCGGGATGACCTCTATTTCCGCCTCGCCCACCTGCCGCTCCAGGTGCCGGCCCTGCGCGAGCGGCGGGAGGACGTCCCGCTCCTCTTCGACCATTTCCTCGAGCACTTCTGCCGCCAACACCGGGCGCGTCCGCGGCAGACGGAGCCGGAGGTCTACCCCTACCTGGAGCGCTACGCCTGGCCGGGCAACGTCCGCGAGCTGCGCAACCTCTGCGAGCGGCTGGTGGTCTTCGGCGCCGATCCCCTGACCCCGGACCAGCTCCCTTCAACCTTCTTCGAGCCCGCCCAGAACCCCGGCACCGGCCTGCTCCTCTCCTCCACCAGCCTGCCCATCGTCCCCCTGCGGGATTTCAAGACTCAGTGTGAAAGGGAATACATCGAGAGCGTCCTCCACCGCACCCGCTGGAACTTCACCGCCGCCGCCCGCCTCCTGGACGTGCAGCGCACCTACCTGCACCAGAAGGTGAAAAGCCTGGGGCTGCGCCGGCCAGGGACGGTCGGGGAGGGGGAGGAAGAGGGGTGAGCCACGGCCTGTGCGCCAGAAAGCCGAACAGGGACATCAGGGACACCAGGGACATCAGGGACGAAGAAGGCCTTTTTCGATGGCATGCCTGGAGTCCCTGATGTCCCTGCTTTCGAAAACGGAAACACCCCCCGCCCCTACTTCACCTCCAACTTCCCATCCCCACCCAGCGCCCCCGCGTAGCCGCCCCGGGCGAGCCAGGACTTCGCCTCGGCGTCGCCCTTGAGGTAGGCGTCCCAGAAAGCGGTGGTGCCCTGGAGGATCAGATCCTGGAAGCGCGCGTCCTTCTCTCCCACTCCGGGGCGCCGCCGCTGGACGGCGAAGGTCATGTGGTCGCCGCCCTGGAAGGTGACGAGGTATTGATCGGGGGCGTGGATGCGATCGAAGGGGACGCGGCGCTCCGCGGCCTTGATGTCGCCGATGGGGCTGTCGTCCAGGGTGCCCGTCATGTGGAGGACGGGGATCGTGACCTTCGCGTAAGCCCGGTCGAGGTCGGCGTTCCGGGGGACGGGCGCGCTCATCTCCACGGCGGCCTTGACGCGAGGATCAGCGAGGGACGTCTCCTGTCGCGGCCCCAACCCCTGGCCGGCCACGGCGAGCGTCGTCCAGGCGCCGAAGGAGTGGCCCGCCATGCCGATGGCGCGCAGGTCGAGCCGGCCCCGCAGCGGCGACGGATCGCGATTCAAGGCCTCCAGCCGGTCGAGCGCGAAGCTCACGTCGCGCGGCCGGTTCAGCGCGTTGCGAACGTCCGCGGCAGCCCGCGTCAGGTCCTGCTTCGGCTGCTGGCTCCCGCGCCAGAGCGCGTCGTCGCTCCCCAGGTGCTGGACGTGGACCGAGACGTAGCCGTGGCTCGCCCAGCGGCGGCCGAGATACTCGTACCCCTCCCGCGAGCCGCCGAGGCCGTGGGAGAAGACGATCACCGGAAATGGCCCCTGGCCTTTCTCCGGATAGTAGATCTTCACCGGCACCTTCCGGTTGCGGGCGGAGTCCGTCCAGTCGTAAGAGACCGTGGCGACGGCGTAGGAACCCGGGCCCCGCTCATAGGACTCGGCGGGGGTGGGCGCCTTCGCCGGCTGGGCGAAAAGGGGAACGGCGAGGACGGCGGCGAGACAGAGAGGGGCGAGGTGTCGCTTCGTCATGATCGTTGAACCCTCCGATCCAGGTGTTCCTGCGGGATCTTACGCCTGCGGCACGGACGCCCGCGCCAGGGCCGCCTTGAGCTTCTCGACATCCACCGGCTTGACCAGGTGCTCCAGGAAGCCAGCCTCGCGGCTGCGGCGCAGGTCCTCCTCCATGCCGTAGCCGCTGACGGCGATCCCCTTGAGGCCGTAAAGGTCGCGCAGCTCGCGCATGAGGTCGAAGCCGGTGCCGTCCGGCAGGCCGAGGTCGCTCACCACCAGGTCGAACTCGCGGCTCGCCGCCAGCGCCCGGGCGGAGCGCAGGTCCTGCGCGGTGCCCACGTCGTGGCCCGCGATCTCGAGCAGCGCGGCCATCACCTGGAGCGTGGGCTCGTGGTCCTCCACCAGGAGGAGGCGCAGGCCCCGCGACGCTCCGGCTCCGGCAACGGCGACCTCCTCCGGACGGGGCGGCGCCACGGTTGCCAGGGTGACGGTGAAGGTGGCGCCCTGACCCCGTCCGGCGCTGACGCCGGTGAGCATCCCATGGTGCTGGTCGACCAGGGCCTTCGAGATGGCAAGGCCGAGGCCTAAGCCGCCGAAGCTCCGCGTCACCGTGGGGTCCCCCTGCTCGAAGGCGTTGAACAGGCGCGGCAGGATCTCGGGCTCGATGCCGATGCCGTGATCGATCACGTGGACCTGGATCTTCCCCGGCTCAGGGGCGCTCGTGCGCACCTCGATACGACCGCCGGCCGGCGTGAACTTGACGGCGTTCTTCACCAGGTTCCAGAACACCTGCCGCAACCGGCCGGGATCGGCCCAGACGTGCTGCTCGGCCGAGGCGGCGTGGATATCGAGCGCGATGCGCTTGCTCTCCGCCTCCTCGCGGCAGATCTCCACGACGTGCTCCAGCACCTCGTGGACGCCGACCACCTCGAAGTGGAGGGCCAGCTTGCCGCGGGTGATGCGGGTGAGATCCAGCAGGTCGTCGATCAGCTTGGCCTCCAGCTCGACGTTGCGCTGGATCATCCGCAGATCGTCCCGCAGCTTCTGGGGCAGCTCCGGCGTGCCGGCGAGGGCGGCGACGCGCAGCAGGACAGGGGTCAGCGGCGTGCGCAGCTCATGGCTCAGTGCGGCGAGGAAGCGGTCCTTGGCCCGGCTCGCGGCCTCGGCCCGGCCGTAGAGGCGGGCATTGTCGATGGCGAGGGCGGCGCGGGCCGCCAGCTCCTCGGCGAGCTCGAGGTCCGGCGGCCACAGTTGGCGCCGGGAGTCGGACGTGGCGAGCAGCATCGCCCCCAGAGTCTCGCCCCGGGCGGCCAGGGGAACCGTCACGAACGAGCGGGCCGCCAGCCGGCGATAGACCTCGAGCAGCGCCGGGTCGCGGGTGACGGTCTCGGCGAGGCTCGGGGCGACCTCGGTCACCAGCTCGCTGCGGCCGCTGCGCACCGAGCGCCAGAGATAGCTGTCGGGGTTCTCCGGCGAGGCCTGGAAGATCTCTCCCAGGGTCCGCACGAGGGCCTCCTTGGCGGGATCGGCGTGCCGGCAGGCGACCTCGCGCAAGCCCCCTCCCTCCTGGAGCTCGAAGACCAGCGCGTAGTCCACGAGCCGCGGCACCGCCAGCTCCACCAGGCTGCGCAGGGTTTCCTGGTAGTCGAGGGACTCCGAGAACACCCGGCCGGCCTCGGCCAGCAGCGCCACCTGGCCCTCCGCCCGTTTGCGCTTCGTCAGGTCGAGCACGAAGCCGACCATCTCCTCGGTGCGCGGCAGAAGCGCGGCGCCGAAGAGGACGGACAGGCGGCTGCCGTCGGCCCGCCGCAGCTCCTTCTCGTAGGGGGTGCAGGCGCCGTTGGCCATCAGCTCGACGATCGCCCGCTGGTCGGCCTCCTCCCAGCCGGAGGGCGTCATCTCCACCCAGTTGAGCGCGCCCCCCTTCAGCTCCTCGCGGTTGCGGCCGAGCATGGCGAGGAAGGCGTCGTTGGCATCGGTGACCCGCGCGTCGCGGTCGGCGTAGAGAATACCGGCCGGCAGATGCCGGAGCACCGAATGGAGGAGCGGCAGCTCGGTGTCGAGCCGGTGAGCAGAGCCGCCGTTGCGGCGGAGCCAGCGTCGGAGAAATCGCAACAACGGCGTCAGCCTCGAGACTCAGGAGTTCCCTTTGGCTCCACTATAGCAGAGGGCTGTGAGAGCTTTGCAGGGGCGACGCGACTGCGAAAAAAAGATCGCCCCCTCCCAAGACCCTCATCACCCCGGCCCTCTTCTCCCGCCCCCTCCCAACCCCCCTCACCGGGAGAAGAGGGAGAAAGGCAAGACCGCTCCAACCGGGTTCCCCTCTCCCGGTGAGGGGGGTTGGGAGGGGGCGGGAGAGGGGACAGGGGTGAGGGCCTTCGGGTGGGGGCGCTCTAGGTTAGCGCCTATGCCGCCGTGGCCCCTCCCCGAGACCCGCCCCTCACGGCACGTCGTAGGCTTCGGTCTTCTTCCCCTGGAGGTACTTGTCCATCCAGGCCATGATGTGCCGCAGGCGCTCGATGCGGTGCCAGGGCTTGCCCGAGCGCGACAGCTCGTGGCTCTCGTCGGGGAAACGCACCATCACGACCGGCTTCTTCATGTACTTCAAGGCACGGAACATCTGCTCGCCGCCGGCGCCGGGCGGCGTGCGGTAGTCCGCCTCGCCCTCGATGAGCATCAGGGGTGTCGTGATCTTCGCCGCGTAGGTGATCGGCGAGCGGCGGGCGAAGTCCTGGGGGTCCTCCCAGGGCGCGCCGTGGAACCAGGTGGGGCGGAAGAGGGTGAAGTCCGCCGTGTACCAGAAGTCGGCCCAACTCGCGATCGAGCGCTGGGCCGCGGCCGCGGCGAAGCGGTCCGTCTGCGTCACGATCCAGTTGGTGAGGATGCCGCCGCCGCTGCCGCCCGTCACCCCCAACCGCTTGGGATCGGCGACTCCCCGCTTCACCATCTCGTCCACGCCGGCCAGGAGGTCCTTGGCGTCGTCGCCCGGGAACTCGTACTGGATGACGTTGCCGAACTCCTGGCCATAGGTGGAGCTGCCGCGGGGATTGGGATAGAGCACGACGTACCCCTTGGCCGCCATCCACTGCATCTCGTGGAAGAAGGTGTAGCCATAGGCCGAGTGGGGGCCGCCATGGATGTCGAGGATCAGCGGGTACTTCTTCGCCGGATCGAAGTCCGCCGGCTTCTGGACGAAGGCGTGGACCTCCTTGCCGTCGAAGCTCTTATAGACGATCTCCTCCGGCGGCGTCAGGTTGAGCTGGGAGAAGAGCTCCTGGTTCGGCCGCGCGAGGGGCGTCAGGCGGCCTGAGGCGGTGTCGAGCGAGTAGAGGTCGCCGAGCACCGTCGGGGTGGAAAGGACCAGGGCCAGCCGCGAGCCGTCCGGCGTCGCCGAGTAGGAGACGACCTCCTGATCGCCGCGGGTGACGGGCTGGAGGGCGCCGGTGGCCACGTCGATGCGCGCCAGGTTGGCCCGGCCCTGCTCGGCCGTGGTGACGTAGAGCGAGCGGCCGTCCCGGCTCCAGACGATGGGTTTCGGGCTGCCGCCTCGCGGCGAATGCTGATCGGACCCGATCCCCTCGCCGATCTCGCCGTCGTAGCTCGTGGTCAGACTGCGCGCCTCGGCTCCCGGCGTGGTGCCGATCACGAACAGGTCCGTCTCGTTGTGCGAGCGCGGCTTGTCGGGATTGGCGAAACCGCTGAAAGCGATCCAGCGGCCGTCGGGCGAGACGGTGAAGTCGTTGAGGTCGCCGTGGAAGCTGAAGACCTGCCGCGACTCGCCGCCACCGGCCGGAACGGCGTAGAGGATGCTCTCGGCATCGTTGTAGTACGGCTCCTTGACGCGGTCCGAGCCGAAATAGAGCGTGGAGCCGTCCGGCGACCACTCCTGACCCTCTTCGGCGAACTCGCCCGAGGTGAGTTGCTTCGGCTCCGGCGCCGCGGCGCCGTCGGCGGACACGGCCACGGTCCACAGGTGGCCGGGGCGGGTGGTGTCGCCGTAGCCACCGCTGTTGAAGCGGTAGACCGCCCGGGTGATGACGCGGACGTCGCTCTCCCGCTCGTCCTCACCCTTCTCGTCTTTGGCGCTCTTCGCCTTGTCCTGCCCGGTTTCCCGCACGTTCTGGGCCTTGTCCTTCGCCTCCTTCTCCTTCCTGGTCCGCCACTTCTTGAGGTCCTGCTCGTTGGCGGAGCTGGCGAAGGCGATCGTCTTGCCATCGGGCGACCAGACGGGATTGCCGGCCCCCTTCGGCAGGCTGGTCAGCGCCACCGCCTCCCCACCCCGCGTGGAGATGAGCTGGATCTGTGAGCCGTCCTTCTCCGCGGAGCGCACGAAGGCGACTCGCGAGCCATCGGGAGACCAGCGGGGCGACGAGTCGTGCGGACCGCTGGTGAACGGCCGCGGCGGCTCGCTGCCGTCCGCGGGGACGATCCAGAGGGCCGTGTCGTAGCCGTCCTTCTTCTCGCTGACGGTGACGCGGACGTAGACGACCTGTTTGCCGTCGGGCGAGATCCGTGGATCGGCGGTCCAGACGAACTTGAACAGGTCTGTCTCGGCGATGGGGCGCTTGTCCGCGGCCGCCAGGACGTGCGGGGCCACGAGGGCGAGGAGAGTGAGCAGGACTGCCGCAGCGCGGCGAGGATTGAGAATCGAAGGCATCAACGGGTTCCTCCAGAGTAGGGCACAACTTTACAACTACGAGACCGCAGGCGGGAGGTTGCAGCCGGCTCGGCAGAAAGCCGAAGCAAGGACTTCAAAGACACCAGGGACAGCAAGGACACGAAGAACACCTTCGGAGCTGGGGCTTTCTCGTCCTTGATGTCCCTGACATCCCTGGTGTCCCTGCTTTCCCGGTTTCAAGACAGCGAGAGGCACCGAGTCCGCTGCAAGCGCTCGTTGGCCGCATCTGCCGGAATCAGACCTTTCCGATCATCTGGTACGCCACCCAGAAGCAGCCGACCATTGCGAAAGGCGCGAGGCGCGTTTCCCCGTGCTCGCGGCACCAACTAAGTGAAGGCGCTTTCCATGAAAGGAGGAATCCTGATGAAGACTCTTCGTTCAAACGGCCTCACCCGGCCCACCGTCGTTCTGGCCGTCTTGCTGCTGGCCCTGGCGGCTTCGTCGATCGTGCCCGCCGGCGTATCGGCCTGCGACTTCGAGTCCGAGTGGTACCAAACCTTCTACGCCGAGCCCGAGCAGGTCACTGTAGTGGGCGAGTGCTATCGCCCCTGTTACGGCTGGCCTAGTTGCACGGGTACCCGGACCTCCTACTACTCGATCGTCAGTTGGGATTGCGGCGGCGGCGCCTGCTCGCCGTAGCGTCCTCGCCACCGTCACGACCGCACCGGCGGGTGGGCTCCGATCGGCAGGGTGACGAGGAAGCGGGTGTCGCCGGGGCGCGATTCCAGTCGCATTTCGCCGCCGTGCCGGCCCACTACGATGCGGCGAGCGATGTCCAGACCCAGGCCCGAGCCCTCCCCCAACGGTTTGGTGGTGAAGAAAGGTTCCCAGATCCTGGTCAGCAGCTCGGCGGGGATTCCGGGCCCGTCGTCGGCGATGACGACCTCGGCCTGGCCGTCGACGAGCCGGGTGCAAACGCTCACGCTACCGCCGATTGCGACGGCATCGAAAGCATTGTCGAGCAGGTTGGTCCAAACCTGATTGAGCTCGCCGGCGAAGGCGTGAACGGCGGGGAGCTGCGGATCGTAGTCGCGCCTCACCTTCACCTGTTTGACCTTCGCCTTGTGGCTGAACATGGTGAGGGTGCTGTCGAGAGAGCGATGGAGGTCCGTCGCCGTTTTTTCCGTCAGCTCGCGGTCCATGTGGGAGTACTCCTTGACCGCGCCGACCAGGCCGGAGATCCGGCGCGTCGCATTCTCCATTTCGCCCAGCACGAGATGGAGAGCGATACCCGATTCCACCCAGGCGAGGGTCGCCGGCAGAACCGCCGCGGAAATCCCCGCCGCGAAACTTTCGAGGTCGCCGGCGGTCATCCCCGAGGCCACGAAGGTTGGCGCGAGCCGCCAGGCTTCTTTCACCTGCCGGTCTTCCAGCCAGTCGCTCACCGCACTTTCACGATCGGCCTGAGCCAGCGGGTCGAGCGCCATGCCGGCAGTGCCCGCGCCCTCCTCGGAGGTCGAGTGCAGCCGGCAAAGGGTTTCCATCTGGGCCGGCTCAACCCCCTGGCGGATCAACGCCGAGGTCAGCGAGGGCAAAGCGGCGATGCGATCTCGCAGCTCGGCGACCGCGCGCCCCAGTGCCGAGGCGGGATTGTTGAGCTCGTGAGCCAGCCCCGCCGACAGCTTGCCGAGGGCGAGCAGCTTCTCGTTCTGCTGCTCGATGCGGGTTGTCTCGCGCGCCCGATCGGTCATCACGCCGATCAGCCGCGGCTCCAGCACGGGGATGGCCGCCAGCATCTCTGCGAAGCGAGCCGCCGGGATCGCCGCGAGGCGGGTGGGGCCGACGGCGCGGACGGTACTGGGCCAAACACGCATGCGCGAGAACGGCAGGATACCCGTGATCTCCCCGGCCCGGGCGATGAAAATGCGTGCGGCCTCAGCGCCCCTTTCGCGCCGCCCCATCAGCTCGCCCGCAAGGACGATGGACATGCGATCCGCGGGCTCGCCTTCCCGAGTGGTCACCTCGCCATCGGCGAGATGGATCTCTTCCGCATGCTCGGCGAGCCAGTCGATCTCCGCCTCCGCCAAGTCCGCCAGCAGCGACACACGCCGCAGGGCCTGCCGCAGCGGCTCCTCGCCTGCCTTTCCGATCTCTCCCGTCCTCTCGTCCATGGCGCCTCGGTCCTCCGCGGTCTGGGACCTGGCTTCATTTCGCGAGCCGATGAGCCATCTCTCGCAAGAAGTCCGGATCTTTGAGCAGCGCCGCCTTGATGGCCGCCGTCTGCTCCGACCGCAATTCCTCGCCAGTCAACGCTTTGCGCAGGGTCTGGTTGATCTGGGTCTGATAAGGCAGAGCACCGGGCTTCGCAGCCTCTGCCTTGAAGTGCTCCACAAGGTCTTGGTCGAGAGTGATGGTGATGCGGACCTTCATCGGCCGCCCCGCGTCATCGCGAAAGGCCGGCAGAGGTCCCCGCCGCTTGGACTTCAGTTTGCCGAGCTCATATTCCTTTCGCATAATCCCGAGTCTCCTTACGCGTCGTCTCGTTCTCGGCAGCCTTGCCCTCGTCCCATTCGAACCACATCGAGTATGCATAGCATGCACTGGAGGTTTACGCAAGGGGGTGCTCGCCAACCGCGACCGGGACTTCCTCCGAGATCTAACGCATCGACCGTGGGGAGTATCGGCTCGTCCGCCTTTGACCACAAGTCGAGTTCTAGATCCTCCTTCTAATCCTTGATTTCTACTTCAGAGTGGTTTGGTTCCGCAAGACTCGCAGCTTGAGAGGCGCAGGGCCCCGGTGCTCTACGAGGGCGGTAAGCTCGGCTGGCGTTCTTACCTCCGTACCATTGACCGCGATGATAATGTCACCCGAAACTATATTGGCAAAAAACGCCGGAGTCTCGTCTTCTACAGCCAATACGTAGGCGCCGGTGTTTCGAGACAGACGAGCCCGAAGCTCAGATGGAATTAGGTCCAGGAAGAGTCCCAGCGGACCAGGCTTCATCTTCCGCCAGAAGAGCACCTGAGTCTCGAATCGCCTCTGGGAGAAAGGGACCATCTGCGTTTGCGTGTTGCCTGGGGAGGCGACGATAGACGTGCCGATCCCGGCAATTCCAACCGGCCTGCTGCCTAGATGTTGGGGCTCAGCTCGATGCTGCTTGCTTCTTCGTCAGCGGAAATCACGAGATGCAGAATATCTTCCTGCGAGAAGTATGACCTCTTTTGTTTCAGCATGGCTTAAGTGTCAGAAACCTGAAGACAGGGACTTCAGGGACTTCAGGGACTTCAGGGACGAAGAGATCCTCTGAGATTGGATCTCCCGTGTCCAGTCCCTGCTGTCCCTGAAGTCCCTGCTTCGGCTTCTGCCGCGCAGGCGCTCCCAGCTCACCCCGCATAGATCTGCAGCTCCCGCAGCTCGCGGATCTGGTCCCGCAGGGTGGCCGCTTCCTCGAACTCCAGGCGCTTGGCGGCGGCTCGCATCTCTTTTTCCAGGTGGCTGATGCGCTCGGCGAGGGGGAGGTCGACGTCGCCGGCCAGCTCGGAGAGGCGGGTGGGGCCGGCGGAGTAGAGGTCGAGGTTGCTCATCGCCACCAGCGGGTTGTGGATGTCCTTCAGGATGGTCGCGGGCTCGATGCCGTGCTCCTGGTTGTAGAGGTCCTGGCGGACGCGCCGGCGCTCGGTCTCGTCGAGCGCCCTCTTCATCGAGTCGGTGAGGCGGTCGGCGTAGAAGATCACCCGGCCGTGGACGTTGCGGGCGGCGCGGCCGGAGGTCTGGATGAGCGAGGTCTCGCTGCGCAGGAAGCCCTCCTTGTCGGCGTCCAGGATGGCCACCAGCGAGACCTCGGGGAGGTCCAGACCCTCGCGCAACAGGTTGATCCCCACCAGCACGTCGAACTCGCCGCGGCGCAGGCCGGTGATGATCTCCACCCGCTCCAGGGTCTCGATGTCGCTGTGCATGTAGCGCACTTTCATCCCCAGCTCGGCCAGGTATTGCGTCAGCTCCTCGGCCATGCGCTTGGTGAGGGTGGTCACCAGCACCCGCTCCTTGTTCGCCACGATCTTGCGCACCTCGGCCATGAGGTCATCCACCTGTCCCTGGGCGGGGCGGATCTCGATCACCGGATCGAGCAGGCCGGTGGGACGGATGAGCTGCTCGACGATGACGCCCCCCGTGCGCTCCAGCTCCCAGGGGGCCGGCGTGGCCGAGACGTAGATGCGCTGCCCCATGCGGGCGTCGAACTCGTCCCAGGTCAGGGGGCGGTTGTCGAGCGCCGAGGGGAGGCGGAAGCCGAAGTCCACCAGCGTCTGCTTGCGGGAGCGGTCGCCGTGGTACATGCCCCGCACCTGGGGGATCGTCTGGTGGCTCTCGTCGCACACCAGCAGGAAGTCGTCGGGGAGGTAGTCGAAGAGGGTGGGCGGCGGCTGGCCCGGAGCGCGGCCGGAGAGGTGGCGCGAGTAGTTCTCGATGCCGTGGCAGTAGCCGATCTCTTTCAGCATCTCCAGGTCGAAGCGGGTGCGCTGCTCCAGGCGCTGGCGCTCCAGCAGCTTGCCCTCGGCCTCCAGCTCGGCGAGGCGCACGGCGAGCTCGGCCTTGATCCCTTCGACGGCCGACTCCAGCCGGTCCTTGGGGGTGACGTAGTGCGTCTTGGGGTAGACCGCGATGCGGTCCACCTCCTGAAGGACGTTGCCGCGCAGCACGTCGAAGCGGGTGATGCGCTCGATCTCGTCGCCGAAGTATTCGACCCGCAGCCCCACGTCCTCGTAGGCGGGGACGATCTCCAGCACGTCGCCGCGCACCCGGAAGCTGCCGTGGAAGAGGTCGAGCTGGGTGCGCTGGTACTGCATGTTGACCAGCCGCTGGAGGGCCGGCTCCATGCCCTCGGCATCACCGCGGCTGAAGAATTGGAGCATGCCGAAGAATGCCTCGGGTGCGCCAAGGCCGTAGATGCAGGAGACGGAGGCGACGATGATCACGTCCCGGCGCTCGAACAGGACCTTGGTGGCCCGCAGGCGCAGGCGGTCGATCTCCTCGTTGATGCTGGTCTCTTTCTCGATGTAGGTGTCGGTGGCCGGGACGTAGGCCTCGGGCTGGTAGTAGTCGTAGTAGGAGACGAAATACTCGACGGCGTTGTGGGGGAAGAAGCTGCGGAACTCCTGGAAGAGCTGCGCGGCGAGGGTCTTGTTGTGGGAGAGGATCAGGGTGGGCCGGTTCACCGCCTCGATGACCTTGGCGATGGTGAACGTCTTGCCCGACCCGGTCACCCCCAGCAGCACCTGCTCCTTGTCCCCCCGCTCCAGCCCCTCGGTGAGCTGGCGGATGGCCTCGGGCTGGTCGCCCTGGGGCGTGAAGCGCGAAACGATTTCGAAAGCGGACATGGGGGGATTGTATACGCGCCCGGCGCCGGTCTCCTTTGAGCCGCCTTTCCCCGCCCGGGCCCTCACCTCTGTCCCCTCTCCCGCCCCCACGCCACCCCCCTCCCCGGGAGAGGGGAACCCGGTTGGAGCGGTCTTGCTGGTCTCCCTCGTCCTTTTTGTCCTTGCTGTCCTTGTAGTCCTTTCTTGCTTTTCTCCCTCTTCTCCCGGGGAGGGGGGTGGCGAGGGGGCGGGAG